>Ga0209452_1000041_pt1 | contig 80118 bp, 70 predicted proteins | sample WorMetimpBELIZE1_FD_187388 | JGI IMG/M metagenome (GOLD analysis project Ga0209452, IMG submission 187388) | Marine gutless worms symbiont microbial communities from Max Planck institute for Marine Microbiology, Germany - Olavius imperfectus... | ecosystem: Host-associated > Annelida > Digestive... | reverse complement strand
CCGTTGGGCATAAGTGTATGCTGCACGGCTGTCAGTTGGGTAATCGAATTCTCGTTGGCATGGGCGCTATTGTAATGGATGGTGTTGTTGTTGAAGACGATGTGTTTATTGGTGCAGGTACATTAGTACCGCCGAACAAAAGGTTAGAAAGCGGATTTCTTTACGTTGGAAACCCCATGCAAAAGAAAAGGCCGCTCAACGACGCCGAAATGGCATTCCTGAAACAATCTGCCATTAACTATGTTGTATTAAAAGATGAGTACCTTGAAGAAGCGAACTAGTTTCGCTTCTCACCTTGCTCAACGATTGCTCTGACACGTTTTACAATATCTGAAGTATCGGGCCGCTTTTGTGTCCATATGTAGAAAGCTTCAGCCGCTTGCTCAACCAGCATCCCTAACCCATCTATTTGCGTTTTGACACCAAGTTCGGCCGCATCTCTCATAAAGCGCGTGGGTGAGTTTTTATAAACCATGTCGTACACCACTTCACAGTTTTGTAAAACACCATCATTTAAACGGCACGGCAATTCATTGCTTAAACTGGCGGCTGTTGAATTAATAATAATATGAGGCGCAACATCTGCGATATCTTCAAGCGCGACCACCTGCACTTTAGCCTTAGAGGCAGCATTTACTACTTCCTCAGCTTTTGCTTTGGTTCTATTTGCAATGATTAAAGAAGCGGCCCCTGCTTTTATTAACGGGGAGATTACGCCACGGGCTGCGCCGCCGGCACCAATAAGCAACACGCGCTTACCCTTAATTTCCACACCGCTGTTAAGCAAGTCGTTTACCAGCCCTACACCATCAGTGTTGAATCCACATATTTCACCGCTGTCACCATTCATCAGCGTATTAACAGCTTGTGCATCTTTGGCTGCTTGGTCATCTACCTTTGCCATATTGAATGCATCAAGCTTAAAAGGCATGGTGACGTTACAACCTACCGCGCCTTCCTGAGCTAAAAACGCGTTGGCGGCATCTACAAAACCATCTACTGGCGCAAGTATCTTTTCATAAGAAATCTTTTCTCCCACTTGTTCAGCAAACATTTGATGGATAGTTGGTGATAAACTCTGTGCAATAGGATTTCCGAATACAGCGAATTTTTTCATGGGAATACGAGACTTATTTAATATAAAGAAGAAAAGCGATAATCGTGCTTCGCAGAGTACACCATATGAACGTATAGGTGGAGAGGAGAAAGTACGGGAATTAGCAAATACGTTTTACGACATAATGGAAACCGATCCACTCGCCAATGAACTGCTAGCTATTCACCCCCAGCCATTAGACAGAATTCGCCACGTGTTCTTTCTATATTTAAGTTTATGGCTTGGTGGTCCTGATGATTATCAGCAGCAGTATGGCCACCCGCGTCTGCGTGCACGCCACCTACCTTATACCGTAACACCAGAGTTAAAAGCTCAGTGGATGTATTGCATGCGAAAAGCCATGTTTAAAACGGTTGAAGATATCGCCTTAGCTCAACAGTTAATAGACGCACTTGATCAGCTCGCCAATCACATGGTGAATACGAAATAAAAAAGCGCGTTGAAAGGGTTAACCTTTTAACGCGCAACTCCCCTGTTACTGTCTACGCTCTTTATGGCGCATAAAGTAGTGCAATTGTGAAAGCCTCATAGTTAATAAGGCGTGAGACTAATAATTAGAATGTGTAACCCACCGATAAGGTATACACCCAAGGATCTATTTCAATATCACTTACCTTTCCAGCAGCATCACCCACTTTGAAGGTTGCTTCGGTATCTATATCAATGAATCGAACCGATGCATTAACATGCCATTTGGTATCAATTTGGTAATCCATTCCCACCTGTGCTGACAAGCCAAATGAATTATCAAGCGAAAGGTCGCTTAAGCCAGCTGTTTCATTCGCACCTGTAAACTCTTCATCAAATATAAAGGTATAGTTGATACCTGCACCAATGTATGGCTGAAACGCAGAGCTGGCATCATTAAAATAGTAGTTTGCGGTAAGCGTAGGAGGAAGATGCGTGACTTCACCAAGCTGATTACCCGTCCCTAACGGATCAGCAACAGAAAAATTTACGTCGTGCTTAAACGGCGTTGCGGCAAGCAGCTCAATATTAATGTTGTCAGTAATAAAGTACGCTACATTTAAACCTAGCTGAGTATCGTTATCGATATTAAGGGCAACGCCAAGATCAGTTCCACCCGCGACGATGTTAGAAGTAGATTCGTCAGGAGCAACGGTAGTAAGACCGCCACGAACAATCCAGTCGCCCTGCTGGTGAGCGCTAGCTAAAGGTGAGAGTGCAGCAAGAGTAAGGCAAAGTGCAGATGCAGATAAAAAGTGTTTGCGCATGATATGTCTCATTTGTGGTTAACTAAGATAGGGCTACTTTACGCCTGTAGTTATGAGAAACATTGATCCAGCGCAAGCTTGATAACTCACTGAAACACTGAAGATATTCGACCTTGATATAGATCAAAAAAAACGCCGCATTAACGTTAGTGCGGCGTTTTTTGGTCATTAAAGGTGAAAGCTGCTATCGGCGGTCCGCTTAAGGATTTAAGCGCAGCCTTATTTAATAATTAATCACCAATCAGTAGGTTTTAACCAGTCTGTCAGCTTGGCTTCGGCGCTACCCGGTGCAGGTGTATAACAATACTCCCAGCGCGCTAGCGGCGGCATCGACATTAAGATAGATTCGGTGCGCCCGCCGGTTTGCAGTCCAAATAAAGTGCCTCGGTCGAATACAAGGTTAAACTCAACGTAGCGGCCCCGGCGATAAAGTTGGAAATCACGCTCTCTTTCGCCGAAATCGGTTTGCTTACGACGTTCAACAATAGGAACGTAAGCATCGATGAAGCCATTACCAACAGCCTGCATAAATGAAAATGACTGTTCGAAGCCCCATTCATTAAGATCATCAAAGAATAAACCACCCACTCCGCGGGTTTCATTGCGATGCTTTAGATAAAAGTAGTCGTCGCACCACTTTTTATACTTAGGGTAGACATCATCGCCAAACGGCTTACATAATTTTTTAGCAGTATCATGCCAGTGTACAACGTCATCTTTAAACGGATAAAATGGCGTTAAGTCGAAGCCACCGCCAAACCACCAGATAGGTGCTTCGCCCTCTTTTTCTGCAATAAAAAAGCGAACATTAGCGTGTGACGTGGGGATATACGGGTTATGTGGATGAATAACGAGTGATACACCCATAGCCTGAAAGTTTCTTCCTGCTAATTCAGGCCGATTAGCCGTTGCTGATGCCGGCATTTGACTGCCAAACACATGGGAAAAGTTAACGCCGCCCTGTTCAATCACCGCACCATTTTTTAGTACTCGAGAACGGCCACCGCCGCCTTCTTCACGCTGCCAACTGTCTTCGACGAACTGGCCCTTACCGTCGGCAAGTTCAAGGGTTTGGCAAATAGTGTCTTGCAACCCCAGTAGATAACTTTTTACCTGTGCAATGACTTCTGCGGCGTTTTTACCGTCCAGTAATCCTGCTGATGTCATGCTCTTATTACCTCTGCTGTGTCACCATCGCGAATGGTACTGGGTTTAGTTGCACCGCCTACTTCCCCTTCTACATAGAAAACGGAATCAGCGAATACGGCTTTTGCTTCTTCAGTAGTGGTGGCCGGCGGTTGGCCGGTCAGGTTAGCGCTTGTAGAAACTATTGGTTTTCCTAGCTTATTACACAGCTCCACTACCACTGGGTGGTTAGTTACGCGCACCGCTATTTTACTGTACTTGCCGGTTAACCAAACTGGCGCAGATGACGACTTAGGTAATAACCAAGTGTTAGGGCCGGGCCAACTTGAAAAAATCTCAGTACGTCTGTCAAGGCGAATGGCATTGTCATTAACATAAGGCAGTAGCTGACTATAGTTTGCTGCAATTAAAATCACGCCTTTTTCCACGGGACGCTGCTTTATCTCTAACAGTGCATTTACTGCGGCTTCGTTGTCAGGGTCGCATCCAATGCCCATTACCGCTTCGGTTGGATAAACGATTAAACTGCCAGCTTGAAACGCGGCAACAACAGGGTCTACTTCAGATGAGTTAGCCTCAACGGGGGTAAACGTGTTTACGTTCCCATTTTGGATATCAGACATGGTTTTAATCTCTACGTATAGTTCTTCGTATAGTTGTTCGTATAATTACTTTTTAAAGCCACAACTAGGCTGAGGACACTGTAACTGCCCCTTTTTGTCTATCAATACTCCCCATCCGCAGTCTGGGCAGCTTTCATTTACCGGCGTGAAATTTAGCACATATCGACATTGTGGATAATGGTTGCACGCAAAAAACTGTTTGCCGTATTTATTAGTACGCGAGATTAGGTGCCCTTTCTTACACTTTGGACAATCCACCAAAGTATCTTCTTTTTCTTTAATGGGCTCTATGTGATGGCATGAAGGAAAATTAGTACAGCCGATAAACATGCCAAACCGCCCTTTCTTTATGGCTAAGTCGGATGCGCACTCGGGGCAGGCCACACCGTCCAATGTTTTAAGTATGGTGGTTTGCTTATCGTGAAGTGGCTTGCTGAAGCTACATTCAGGATAGCCTGTACAACCGATAAAAGGACCCGATTTACTATTCTTTATATGGAGAGGTTTACCGCACTCGGGGCAATCTCCGAAGTTATCATCAAGAGCATGCTCGTGCGCAGAAAAAAGTGAATGGTCTATTTTAGACATGTATTGGACGTTAAGGCCTTAAACGCGCTGTAATTTCACAGCGCATTTTTAAGTAAAGATTTAAATGCCAGTGGCTACAACTGCATTAATGCAGCACACCATCTGGCTCTTCGAACAAAAGATCTTCCATTTGTGCGTAGGCTTTCTCTTTGCCAGGTACATTGAAGAGTACCATTAGCACAACCCACTTCAGGTCTTCCAAGCAAAATTCATTAGAATCAATTTCCATAACGCGATCTATAACCATTTCTCGCGTTGAGGCATCTAATACATTGACTTGTTCTAAGAACATAAGAAAACCGCGACATTCCACATCTAAACGCATTTGTTCTTCGTGCGTGTAAATACGACTTAAGCTAGTGCTAATGCCTTTACAAAAATACGGTTTGATATCCGTCTCTTGCAGTGCCGCTAACTTTTCTAACCATGCGAGGGCTTTATAAATCTCATCGTGATGAAATCCTGCGCGCACAAGCTCTTCCGTTAACTCGTCTTGGTCAACACGAATTTCCGTTTCACTGTGAATGAAGTTTTCAAACAGATACATGAGGATATCGAACATATTATTTTCCCCTCAATTTAACGTAACCACCAGGGACAGCGGCCACTAAACCACGCAACTCATATTCTAATAATGATGCCATTGCTTGCGATACAGATAAGGCATTGCGCTGGGCTATGACATCAATAGCGGTGATGTCATAATCCACACTAGCTAATAATTTATCGGTTGCCAAGCTATTCGCTGTACTTTTTTCGTTTTGCTCGTCAACATTCAAGCCCAATTGTTCAGGCTGACCCCCAACTTCATCAAGAATATCGTTTATATTAGTTACTAATTTTGCGCCCTGTTGGATTAACCAGTGGCAACCTTCAGAGTACTCGTGAAAGATATTACCCGGCACAGCGAATACTTCCCGCCCCATATCTGCGGCCAAATTCGCAGTTATCAAGGTGCCACTTTTAATTTTTGCTTCTACCACAAGGGTCCCAAGGGATAACGCTGCGATAATTCGATTTCGCCTTGGAAAGTGCCAGGGTTTAGGCCCCTGCCCAGGAAAAAATTCCGTTACGCTAACGCCGCCGTCATTATTAATTGCTTCATAGAGCTTACTGTTTTTCGCTGGGTATATTTTTTCAGGCCCCGTGCCCATTACCGCAATGGTTCCGGTACTACCTGAAAGTGCGCCTTGGTGCGCGGCACTATCAATACCCATAGCAAGCCCGCTAGTGACCACTACACCGTTACTGGATAACCCAAAAGCAATGTCGTTGGCGATTCGCTTTCCTTGAAGGCTGGCCCTTCTGCTTCCCACTATGGCAATTTGAGGTTTTTGCAAATGTGCTTTATTTCCTGTAGCAAATAGCACAAGGGGTGGACTGTCTAATTGCTTAAGTGATTCAGGGTAGGAACACGAGGTCAGTGGAATAATGTGTCTATTATCACTCCCGCGCAGCCAATTCTGGGCAGCATCTACAAGAGACGGTGATAATTGGCTAGTGAGTTGTTTAACATTGTCAGGGAGTGTTGATGCATTGCTGGCTAGATCTACAGTAGAAAGTTGATACTTTTCAAGAGCCTCTAGCCAAAGTTTAGGTGACACACGCTGAGCGGAAGCCAACGCAGTCCATGCTAATGCTTCGCTGTCTAACTGAGATGATTGTTGGGACATTGTCGCTCCTGATACGAGCGACAATGAACCATGCATCGCTTAGGGCTTTGCGACAATAAAGCCGCGCTTTATCCCTTTGTTCGCTCGCGTTATTAATCCGTAACTTGCCGCATCAAATGTTTTGAACACAACAACTTCACCCACTTTAAGTGCGGGTTGCGATACCGTATCGATAAACCACTCACCACTATTATTAGCGCCGGGCTCATCAACGTAACGGGGGTTATCTTCATCAATAATGGCAGGGCCTTGTGAATAAAGACCTAAGACCGTGCCTGGCGCCACGTCCATGTTACCTAGATCAAGGATGACAATGTCGTACTTGCCAAGTAAATCATGATCGTGCAGGTCTCCAACAACTGCGCCTCGTTGTGAAGTGGCGGGAACAAGTTCGAAGTCTTCAGGGTGCTCAAACCCACCCGCCATTAATTTATCGCCACGCTTTGCCTCTTGGTTCGCATCATCAATGAAAAGCAACATAGTGTCGCCAGCTTGGTCTTTTTCCACTACCGAAGCTGTTGAAACATGCGTAACCTGAATGCCAAGGGTCTCCCCGTCGAGGTTTTTAATGGTAGCGTGCTTTCTTATCACTCTATACTGATCGTCAGAACTGAATTGTTGCTGGCTTAACACAAAATCATCAGACGCAAACCTCACATTTCCGTCTTGGTTCCCTAACAATTTAGGCAGAGACTCGTAACTTTCCTCATTCATCAACATATGCTGTTTTATGAAGGGCGAGATAGATGTCCACGACAATACATCGACAGGCTTTGGTTTTACTCGTTTATCGGTAGACGGAGACAGCTTATAGGAAGGCTTATCGCGTTTTACGCTTAAAACTGGCTGTCCGTCGACGTACCCTACTATGATTACGTCGCCCGGGTAAATAAGGTGTGGGTTGTCAATTTGGGTGTTAGTTCGCCACAATTCAGGCCAAAGCCAAGGCTCGTTAAGAAAAATATTGGCAATTGCCCAGAGCGTATCACCACGCTTAACCGTGTAGGTTTCTGGCGCGCTTTCTTTAAGTTGCAGCGCGAAGGTAGGCAACGAAAGCAGTGCGCCTAAGAGAAGTATTGCTACACGACGCCCATAAATTAATCGCTTTTTCAAATTAACCACCTGCAAATTATTCATTGTCGCTTATTGTTGATTTTTCAGACAATAGCACTATATCGGCATAACTAGGTATTCTAATAGGGTTTCGGTAAAAAACTGCACGAAACAGCCCGATATACGTTAGAATAGTAACTTAATAAGCACTGTAAAGTGTGCTGGCAATTAGATCGTATATGAATTTATACAGCGAAAAGGTGAAGTAAGCGAGAAATGGCAATTTTAGACGTATTAAGTTTTCCTGATGAACGTCTTCGCACGGTAGCTAAGCCGGTTGAAGAGGTTAACGACGAAATTAAACAATTGGTATCGGACATGTTCGAAACCATGAAAGACGAGAACGGTATTGGCCTTGCCGCAACGCAAGTTAACCGACACGTTCAAGTTGTTGTAATGGACGTATCGGAAGATCAAAACGAGCCACGCGTATTTATTAACCCTGAAATCATTCGTAAAGATGGCTCCACGATTAGCGAAGAAGGCTGTTTATCAGTGCCGGGTAATTACGCGAAAATTGAGCGCGCCGAAGCAATTACAGTAAAAGCGCTAGATCAAAACGGCGAAAGCTTTGAGTTGGATGCAGAAGGTTTGTTAGCGATCTGTATTCAGCACGAGCTCGACCATTTAAAAGGTAAACTGTTTATTGATTACCTTTCACCGCTTAAGCGCCAACGTATTCGTAAAAAGCTTGAGAAAGAAGCGCGTCTTGCGGCAAAAGCCTAAGGAATAACGTGACAACTCCATTGAAAGTGATTTTTGCCGGTACTCCGGATTTTGCAGCTAAACATCTATCAGCGTTACTCGAGAGCGAGCACGAAGTCATTGCTGTTTACACCCAGCCTGATAGACCTGCAGGGCGAGGTAAGAAACTTACGGCTAGCCCGGTTAAAGTATTAGCAGAAGAAAACGCCATTCCCGTATACCAGCCTCAGTCGCTTAAAGCTCAAGACGCTCAGGAAGAATTAGCCTCGCTCAATGCCGATTTAATGGTAGTTGTTGCTTATGGACTGATACTGCCTACAGCAGTGTTAAACGCACCTAAGCTAGGTTGCATTAACGTGCACGGCTCTATTTTGCCCAAGTGGCGAGGCGCCGCTCCAATCCAGCGTTCAATCTGGGCTGGTGACGCTGAAACTGGCGTAACCATAATGCAAATGGACGAAGGCTTAGATACGGGTGATATGCTGCATATTGCAACATTACCTATTACACCTGAAGACACCAGCGCCACCTTATATGAAAAGCTTGCAGAGTTGGGACCACAAGCGTTGGTCGAGGTCGTTAATGAATTTGATCGTTACACACCCACCAAACAAGATGATTCTCAAGCCACCTATGCGAAAAAGCTATCTAAAGAAGAAGCCCTTATTAATTGGGCAGACGATGCAGAACAAATAGAGCGTAATATCCGCGCCTTCAATCCTTGGCCTGTAGCGTGGATGCAGGTCGGAGGTCAGAATGTAAAGGTATGGTCTGCTAACGTTGTTCCGTTAAATCAAGATGTAACGCCAGGTACGGTAATCGGTGCCAATAAAGAAGGCATTACTATCGCTACAGGGCGCGATGCGCTTTGCATTACATCACTTCAAATTCCAGGTAAAAAGGCGCTTCCAGCGTCAGACGTTATCAATGCTCGCCAAACGTGGTTTGAAGTGGGTCGTTGTCTGACACAAGCGGACTAAACGTGAAACCATTACCCCTTCCCAAACAAAAGAACCTGCGCGCAGATTGCGCGTGGGTCATCTATCAAATTTTAGAACAAGGCAAGTCATCTCGTGAGTGCTTAGAGCGCGTTCAGCGCAGACACAACGCTAGAGATAACGCATGGCTTCAAGAGATGTCGTTAGGTGTGATGCGTCGCCTGCCCCTTTTACAACACTGGCTACGCTCTTTGTTGGATAGACCTCTAAAAGGCAATAAGAAGGTCATTGAACACCTTATTCTTCTTGGTTTGTACCAGCTCAGTTTTTCCCGCGTTAGCAATCACGCCGCCGTAGGTGAAACCGTCGCCGCCGCCTCTTATTTAAATGCAGCAGGGCTAAAAGGGTTAGTTAATGCAGTACTGCGTAATTTTCAGCGTGAGAACCTTGCTGACAAACCGGTAGACGACGCCATCATAAACAGCGGCTTACCAAAGTGGTTATTTAAGGCAATTGAGAACGCCTACGGTGACGACGCCGAGCAGGTACGTACTGAAACGAATGCCATGGCCCCCATCTGGCTTCGCGTGAATAAATTGCAAACATCGTTGGCGGCATTTACTCAGGCGCTAGATAAAGCAGGGGTTGAATATACCCTTAGTGAAAACCACGCTGATGCGGTAATTCTGACTAAGCGAGAAGATATTACTGCCCTGCCTGGTTTTGAAAAAGGTCACTTTGCGGTACAAGATGGGGCAGCGCAATTAGCTGCGCATTACCTAAAGCCTCAAGCAAACGAACGTATTCTAGACTGTTGCGCCGCACCCGGTGGAAAAACAGGGCACATTGTTGAGTGTGCACCTGATACAGAGTACGTGTTAGCGCTTGATGCCGACGCTACACGCCTAAAACGGGTAGAAGAAAACATGACTCGCCTTAAGCATACAGTCGATATTAAGCAAGGTGATGCAGCTAATCCTGAAACCTGGTGGGATGGAAAGCCCTTCGATAGAATATTACTGGATGCCCCCTGCTCTGCTACTGGCGTTATAAGACGTCACCCAGATATTCGATGGCTTCGAAAAGCCAATGACATCGACAATCTGGCGCAGCTACAACGGCGCATATTAGATACATTGTGGGGTCTATTAAAACCGGGTGGCACACTACTTTATGCAACGTGTTCTATTTTGCCGAAAGAGAACATGGCACAAATAAAGCAGTTTTTAGCCGACACACCTGACGCTACCTTATCGCCCTTAGTAAAAACGGAGACTGTCGACAAACCCGGACGTCAGATAACGCCTGGTGAGCAACAAATGGATGGTTTCTACTATGCGAGGCTGGTAAAGTCATCAGACTGAGTTCAATAGTTGTGCAACGTCACACGGTTAAGACCTGCACGAATATGAAGGCAAAATAATAACGATGAAGATCATCATTTTAGGGGCCGGCCAAGTAGGCGGAACACTTGCTGAAAACCTAGTAGGTGAAAATAACGAAATAACGGTTATTGACTCTGACCCCACTATATTGCGCGCACTTCAAGACCGCCTTGATTTACAAGTAGTAACCGGCGTGGGTTCACACCCTGACGTGTTGCGTAAGGCCGGTGCGGAAGATGCCGATATGCTGATAGCCGTAACCAACAGTGATGAAAGCAATATGCTGGCCTGTCAGGTGGCCTACAGCTTATTTAAAACCCCCACTAAAATTGCCCGCGTGCGCTCTGAACAATATATTATTTATCAAGAGCAGCTATATAAGCAGCAGGACATTCCCGTTGACCACATTATCGCTCCTGAGCAGTTGGTAACTAAGGCCATTAAACGCCTTATCGATTACCCGGGCGCACTGCAAGTTGTAGAGTTTGCCGAAGGTAAAGCCAGTCTTGTGGCAGTTAAAGCTTATTACGGCGGTTTATTGGTAGGACACGCGTTGTCTGCACTTAAAGACCACATGCCTAACGTTGAAACCCGGGTTGCTGCCATTTACCGACGCGGCCGCCCTATTCGACCGTTAGGTACTACGGTTATTGAGGCCGATGATGAAGTGTTCTTTATTGCCGCTACTAAGCACATCCGTGCAGTAATGAGTGAGCTTCAAAAGCTCGAATCCAGTTACAAGCGAATAATGATAGCCGGTGGTGGTTTGATTGGCGCAGGTTTAGCTAAACAGCTGGAGCACAACCACAACGTTAAGCTTATTGAATACAGCCCAGAACGAGCAAAGTATCTTTCTGCCAACTTAGATAAAACCATTGTTTTCAGCGGTGACGCATCTGATCCTGAGTTACTTAGCGAAGAAAATATCGAGCAAGTCGACGCCTTTATTGCTGTTACCAACGACGATGAGGCAAATATTATGTCGGCCATGCTGGCCAAGCGTATGGGTGCACAAAAAGCCATGGTGCTTATCCAGCGCAGTGCTTATGTGGACTTGGTGCAAGGCGGTGAGATAGACATCGCGTTTTCACCTCAACAAGCCACTATCTCGGCGCTACTGACTCACGTACGTCGCGGTGACATCGTAAACGTGTATTCCTTACGCCGAGGTGCTGCCGAGGCTATTGAAGCGATAGCGCACGGTGATGAAAATACCTCTAAGGTGGTTGGCAAACAAATAGGCGATATTAAACTACCGCCAGGTACTACGATTGGGGCTATTGTTCGCGACGATCAGGTGATTATTGCTCACAGCGATACCAAGATTGAAGCAAACGACCATGTAATTTTGTTCTTGGTTGATAAAAAGTATATTAACGACGTGGAAAAGCTGTTCCAACCCAGCGCATTTTTCTTTGGCTAGCTTTTACGGTTTACCGCAAGCATTGATAAACAATGCAGTTATGAAAGGCAGAGGGCGATTATCTTCGCCCCTTGTTTTTTGTATTCGCAATTCAAACCTGTTGGCTTAGCAAGTGGGTTCCTATTTAAATTAGCTTCGCCAGAATGTGGGAGAAAATAACACCAGTAAAGAGAAGACTTCTAGTCGACCAAACACCATGGCAATCACCAGTATCCACTTACCTGCATCCGTAACATCAGCATAGTTTGCAGCTACGCTCCCCAAGCCTGGGCCTAAGTTATTCAGCATGGCCGCTGTAGCGGTAAAGGCACTTAAGTTATCTAGTCCTGTGGCAATTAGTCCTATCATAATGATCACGAAGACTACTGCATAGGCCGAAAAGAACCCCCATACGGCCTCTACGACTCTATCAGGCATAGCGCGGTCGCCAAACTTTACGCTGTATACCGCCTTAGGATGAATAAGCCTATCAACTTCTCGCTTACCTTGTAAGAACAGCAAGCACACCCGCACCACTTTTAATCCGCCACCTGTAGAACTTGCACACCCACCAATAAAGCTTGAGAAGATAAGCATAATGGGTAGGAATGTAGGCCAGACCGAAAAGTCTGTAGTAGCAAAACCAGCAGTCGTGCTGATTGATACAGCTTGAATCATAGCTTGATCTAAGGCCTGCTCTGCGGAGCTGTAATAACCTGAAAGGGTCAGCACTAAGAAGCAAATTCCAATTAGTGACGCTTGAATAATAAAGAAGGCCTTGAACTCTGGGTCTTTAAAATAGCCTTTGACCGAACGAGAGCTCACCGCCGCATAGTGCAATGAGAAGTTCAATGCAGCAATGAGCAGGAAAACAGTACATACCACGTTGACCATGGGACTATTAAAGTAGCCTAAGCTTGCGTCGTGATTTGAAAAGCCACCAATAGCTACGGTAGAAAAAGAGTGGCAGATAGCGTCAAAAACACTCATTCCTGCAAGCCAGTACGCGCCGGCACATGCAATCGTTATCGACAGGTAGATGTACCACAAATGCTTCGCCGTATCGGCAATACGCGGCGTCATCTTGTTATCTTTGACGGGACCAGGGGTCTCTGCTCGATACAGCTGCATGCCTCCAACGCCAAGAATAGGCAGTATGGCAACGGCAAGTACGATAATACCCATACCACCTAACCACTGAAGCTGCTGACGGTAAAACTGCACAGAATGAGGAAGAAAGTCTATTCCCTCAATAACCGTGGCCCCCGTTGTAGTCAAACCAGAAAATGACTCAAAAAAAGCGTCGGTCACCGTCATGCTCGGTTGCTCTAGCAAGATAAGCGGGATTGCCCCCACGCTTGCCAGCACCGACCAAAACAGCGCAACAATCAGAAAGCCTTCTCGTGCTCTTAAGTCATTTTTCTGCTGACGATTGGGATACCACAGCGCCATACCGCCAATAACGCATAATATAAAGGCAAGGGTAAAAGGTAGGCCGCTGCCATCTTGATAAATCAACGACACGATAGCTGGCGGGATCATTGTGACGCTAAAAAGCGCGATTAATAACCCAAGTATTCGTATGATGGCACGGTAGTGCATTGTTTTTTATGCCTTTATTTTTATAGTGCGCATAAGGACAGATAAGCCCTAGTTAAAATGTGCTTTTTTGAATTAAATTCAAAAATTAAAACGCTCTACATTACGTATAGGGTTTTGATTATAGGACTATAATGAACAAGGGGAAACCTTTGTCTCCCCACATTGTCACGTCTAATTAGACATTAGGGCGCAGTAATGTTTGCTATACGGAACAAATCGGACAATGCCTAGTTAGTTGACGTAATTACTTCATGGCAAGCACAGTCTTGACCATTTTAGTGATACTCGCGTTAGCCTCACTGATATTTTGCGCCAGCATGTACGCAGGAGTAGTAACCAACTTAGCATCATTATCAACTACCACCTCGTCTACAGCGCAATTAACGTGAGTTGCTCCTAAGGCGTTTAAGCCGCTAGCAGTCGCTTCGTCATTACCAATGGTCAGTTTAGTTTTATTGCCATATACCTTTGCTGCTAGTGCAGGCGCGATACACTCATACGCAGCCGGCTTTTTAGCTTGTGCAAAAGCCTTGCAAACAGCAAGAACATCTTCATTGAATGAGCAATTTTCTCCTTCTACAGCAAACGTGCACAGGTTCTTTGCAGCGCCAAAACCACCGGGCAAAATAAGGGTATCGAAGGTATCAACATCGCACTCGGTCACTGGCTTTATGTCACCGCGTGCTATGCGGGCCGACTCTACTAACACGTTACGGGTTTCGCCTTCTGATACTTCACCCGTTAAGTGATTCACCACATGCAGCTGGTTTACATCTGGAGCAAAACATTGATAGGACGCCCCTTCTTGCTCAATAGCTAAAAGCGTTAATACTGCTTCGTGTAACTCTGCCCCGTCGAACACACCACTACCACTTAAAATAACGGCTACTTGTTTCATATTGTCCTCCTAGACGGTATGCCATCTACTTATTCAAAATTTGGCTATTAAACACACAACTGTACAAAAAAAGTTCTTAATAATACGTGTATACAATGTTAATGGTTATGCTACATTACTTGACCGACTTGGTTAAACCAAAAATAAACGTACACCAAGTTATCCACATAAAATGGAATGGTAAGTAGCAGGTATGCTGTTTTCACACCTTAGTCTCATTCCCTTATTTTTCTTGATTTGAAAGGTGATCTTTAACTTGACAAAGATCGCCCAGATCACTGCGTCCAAATTTTTAGATCACAAAGTTATCCACAGGCGAAGTGCGATCTACTATCGACCTTAATGTTCCTTCATGATATGGCGATCTGCCCTAGCCTGTGGCATCCTTGCGCTCATATTGTATATTGGAAAATCGCCATCTATGCCTGATTCTAAAAAGCCTCCATTTATTCTTGTCGATGGATCGTCGTATCTTTTTCGTGCCTTTCACGGGTTGCCGCCGCTGACCAATTCAAAAGGCCAAGACACCGGTGCTATCTATGGTGTTGTAAACATGCTTAAAAGCTTGATTAAGCAATACAACCCTACGCACATGGCGGTGATTTTTGATGCCAAGGGCAAGACCTTTCGCGACGACATCTATAAAGAGTACAAAGCGAACCGTCCGCCAATGCCAGATGAGCTAAGAAGCCAGATCGAACCTTTACATGCCATCATCAAAGCGATGGGTTTACCCGTTATTGTTGAGCCAGGAGTAGAGGCGGATGACGTAATTGGTACGTTGGCCAAGCACGCTACAGAGAAAGGTATTGATACCCTTATCAGCACCGGCGATAAGGACATGGCGCAGCTGGTAAATGAACATGTCACCTTGATCAACACCATGACGAATCAATTGATGGATGTTGAGGGTGTAAATACTAAGTTTGGTATTCCACCAGAGCTTGTGATCGATTTTCTTGCGCTTAAGGGCGATAAAGTAGACAACATCCCGGGCGTGCCAGGTGTGGGTGATAAGAGTGCCCAAGCCTTGTTAAATGGTATTGGCGGCATTGACGACATTTATAAAAATCTAGATAAAATTGCTGAGTTGTCGTTTAGGGGCAGTAAATCGATGGCAGCTAAAATGCAAGAGTATGAAGAGCAAGCTCGTCTTTCTCATACACTTGCTACCATCAGTATAGATCTCGATCTGGACTATGATGTTGAAGAATTAATGCCATGTCAGGCCGACAATGAGCAGCTGCGAGATCTGTTTGCCGAGTTCGAGTTTAAACGTTGGCACGCAGAAGTAAGTGCCCTTTTAGCTGGCGGTGATACTACATCTGCCGTCGTCGCTAGCGAAGATGCTGATGATAGCGAGCAAGATAGCTCATCAGGTTCATCCGTAGATATTGACAAATCGAAATACGAAACCGTACTTGACGAGGAACGATTTAACGCGTGGGTCGAGAAGCTAGTAAACGCAGAGTTATTCGCATTTGATACCGAGACTACTAGCCTTAATTACATGGATGCAGAATTAGTTGGCGTTTCATTTTGTATAGAAGAAGGTGAAGCCGCTTACGTGCCTGTTGCTCACGATTATCCAGATGCCCCCGCCCAGCTATCGCGAGAGTTAGTATTAGACGCGTTAAAACCTATTTTGGAATCAGACAAAGTGATCAAAGTAGGCCAGCATATTAAGTACGACAAGAATGTACTAGCTAACTACGATATCACCTTAAACGGCATTGGCTTTGACACCATGCTTGAAAGCTATGTGCTAAACAGTACTGCACAGCGCCACGATATGGACTCACTTGCCCTAGCCTATTTAGGTCATAAGACGATTCACTTTGAAGAGATAGCAGGCAAAGGCGCTAAACAGCTTACGTTTAATCAAATTAGTCTTGAAGAAGCTGGTCCGTACGCTGCGGAAGATGCTGATATCACGCTACGCTTACACAATGCTATTTGGACTAAGTTAAAAGATATCCCTGTGCTTAAAAACTTGCTGATAGATGTTGAAGTACCCCTTGCTTGTGTTCTTTCCCGTATGGAGCAAGAGGGGGTGTTGATTGACAGTCAAAAGCTACGTCAACAAAGTCAGGACCTTGCTACACGTATTGCGGAACTTGAAAAAGAAGTTCATGAAGAAGCCGGCGAACCCTTTAACCTTGGCTCAACCAAGCAACTTCAGCAAATTTTGTTTGAAAAGATGTCGCTGCCAATCATAAAGAAGACGCCTAAAGGTGCGCCATCTACTTCTGAAGACGTACTGCAAGAACTTGCGCTTGAGTATCCGTTACCGAAGAAGATCATGGAATACCGAGGCTTAACCAAGCTTAAGAATACCTACACGGATAAACTTCCTAAGATGATCAATCATCGCACGGGCCGGGTACACACTTCCTATCACCAAGCGGTAACAGCAACTGGACGCCTATCTTCAACGGATCCTAATTTACAGAACATCCCTATTCGAAACGAAGAAGGACGTCGTGTGCGTCAGGCATTCATACCAAGAGAAGGGAATAAATTCGTTGCTGCCGACTACTCGCAAATTGAATTGCGAATAATGGCTCACCTTTCGGGTGATAAGGGTCTATTAGACGCCTTTGCACATGGCAAAGATATTCATAAAGCTACAGCGTCTGAAGTGTTTGGTGTTCCACTAGATGAAGTAACCACTGAACAGCGTCGCAGTGCAAAAGCGATTAACTTTGGTCTTATCTACGGCATGAGTGCATTTGGATTGTCAAAACAACTTAATATTCCGCGCAACGAAGCACAAAAGTACATGGATCTTTACTTTGAACGCTACCCTGGCGTGCTTGAGTATATGGACTCAACACGTGAGAGCGCCAAGGAAAAAGGATATGTAGAGACTGTATTCGGGCGCAGACTTTATTTGCCAGACATCAAAGCTAGTAATGGAGCACGTCGAAAAGGTGCAGAGCGCGCGGCGATTAATGCGCCTATGCAAGGCACGGCTGCAGACATCATTAAGATGGCAATGATCAAAGTTGATGACTGGATCAGGAAAAATGCATCTGATGATGTGACCATGATGATGCAAGTACACGATGAATTGGTTTTTGAGATAAAAGAAGACAAGGTTGAAACCTATGTCTCTACTATTACTGCTCTTATGGAAAGCGCAGCCACCCTGAACGTTCCGTTAGTCGTCGAGGCTGGTGTGGGCGATAACTGGGATGAAGCGCACTAGTTTGGTAATTAGATTACAGTTTTACATGAAATGGCGTGTTATCTTCATTAAATTTGGTAATTTAATTACATAACACCCTTGCCTTTTCTGTGCTTTGTTGTAATATTACGCATGTAGGGTACAGAGGTGAGAAAGCTGTTTTCAAACCTTTGCTTTAACCCCGACAGTTTTGTCGGGGTTTTTTTATGCCCGTATAAAATAATTAATCTATAAATATCAAATAGTTAAAAATAAAAAACGGCTTTCCGCTAAATTTTTCTGAACTTCTTTATTTATAGCTACTCTATATCTTCGGTTTTTATGTGTTTTCTCTCAGTTTACGCCTCGCACTATGCGGGGCGTTCTTTTTTCTAGCCACCCACATCGTCTTATCAAGTACACCAAGTCAGTGTAAGTGAGACTCACTATTTAGATTATTGGGCTTCGCTATCTGGTTCTTCAGCTTCATCCTGTTTATCTAAGCCGAACCACGTATCCAAGATACGCTCTAACTCAGGCAAACCATGCTTATTTAATGACGAAAAGGTTTGTACCGTTACATCGCCCATAAAGGCCATAGCAGCTTCACGCGCCATCAGCAATTGTGCTTTGCGCTTACCGCTTTTCAATTTGTCGGCTTTAGTAAGTAATGCAAGTACAGGAATATTTGACGCTACAGCCCAATGAATAAGATCTTGGTCTAAATCTTTAAATGGATGACGAATATCCATTAAAACGACTAATCCTTTAAGGGACTTGCGCTTTTGAAGATATTCACCGAGTGACGCCTGCCACTTCTTTTTCATGGCTACCGGCACTTTTGCGAAGCCGTATCCTGGCAAATCAACCAAACGTAAGTCTTCTTCTAACTCAAAGACGTTGATCAACTGGGTGCGCCCCGGCGTTTTACTTGTTCTAGCCAAGTTTTTCTGGCGAGTTAACGTGTTAAGTGCACTCGATTTACCTGCATTTGAGCGACCAGCAAAGGCAACTTCAATTCCGGTATCATTTTTTAAATGACGAATGTCTGGTGCACTCGTAAAGAATTTTGCTTTGGTGTAATACGACATCTAGACTTACCTCCACATGCGTCACAACCTTCGGTTTACAGTTTTTTAATGAATAAACCAACTAAAAACCATAGTTTTATCATGGAATAGGTTTTTCTGACGCGTTAAATGTGTAAAATACGCATGATATCACGTATATCACGCGAGCCGTTGGATCCATTTAAGAGATTTATTATGAAAAAACTGTGTTTGTTGGTATGTATGTCTTTAGGTTTAAGCGCAACTGCTATGGCAGAAGGCGACGCCGAGGCAGGTAAAGCGAAATCTGCAGTATGTGCAGCCTGTCATGGCCCTGATGGCAACAGCATGATTGACATGAACCCAAAACTTGCTGGCCAGCATGAGAAGTACATTGTTAAGCAATTAACCGAATTTAAACTTGCCTCTCAAACAGGTGGCGAGGAAGGTCGTAACAATGCTGTGATGAACGGTATGGCTGCCCCACTTTCAGAGCAAGACATGAAAGACCTAGCGGCTTATTTCTCAAGCCAAGAGCCGAAAGCAGGCGAAACACCTGAGCAGTATGTTGAAGCTGGGCGTGCACTTTACCAAGGTGGCGACGAGTCTCGTGGCGTAACTGCATGTATCGCATGTCACGGTCCTAAAGGTAACGGCATGGGCTTAGCAGGTTTCCCTGACATCAGTGGTCAACATGCAACTTACACTGCAGCTCAGTTGAAAGCATTCCGTTCAGGCCAGCGTCACAATGACATGAATGGCATGATGCGTGATATTGCGATGAAATTAACCGACGAAGATATTGAGATTTTATCTAACTATATCGCGGGCTTACACTAAGCATTACCGTTTTTGCACATTGTTGTTAAAAATTTGTTACCGAAAAAGTTGTATTTTGAAATTATTCGTGTAATCTAACGGCGTAGTTTGTAGGTGCCTTTGAAAAGCTACAAGCTAAATAACAAGAATAATAATAAAAATGCAGCATGGAAGACGGGATAAAGAGCCACGAGGGCCAAAAACAACAATACAGCTCTGCTAACAATAAAAATAAGGGGAGCAAAGCTAGGGAAGCAAAATACACATAGAGGTGTATAACGGGAGAGGTGTCATCTGACACTCATACAATGTAAGGTGATGGTGCGAACCATCACCTTTTTCTTTTTTAAGCCCCTTATTATTGTTCACTTTCCTATGTACTGTCCTTTATGCAAAAGCGCTAACACGTCATCTCACTACCACACTGATAATAGACGCGACTACCTGCAGTGTAGTCAGTGTGACCTTGTGTACGTATCTCCTGAATTTCTGCCTTCAAAACAAATAGAAAAGCAGGAATATGATCTTCATGAAAATAGTTTCGAAGACGAAGGTTATCGAAAGTTTTTAAGAAAGGTTTTAACACCACTTACACCTTTTATAGAAATTGCAAAAGACGGTGAGCTTGTAGGATTGGATTTTGGTTGTGGTCCAGCGCCAGTTTTAGCCAGTATGCTGGAAGAAGAAGGAGTCAAGATGAAAACCTACGACCCCTTCTATGCAAATAATTTACAGGTGCTAGAGCAAAGCTACGACATTGTGACGTGTACTGAGGCTATTGAACATTTTCACTCCCCTCACGTCGAGTGGGCATTATTCAATAAACTCGTGGCTTCTGGTGGTGTGCTAGCCATCATGACAAAGCGCGTACTCGATAAGGCCAGGTTTGTTAATTGGCACTACAAAAATGATATCACTCACGTGAGTTTTTTCAGCGAAGCAACCTTTCATTTTCTGGCACAAAGGGACGGCTATGATGTCACTTTCCCCGCTAATGACGTTGTTTTGATGAGAAAGCGCTGAAGTAAATTTGCGTGATACTTTAAGTGTGCCGTATTGATTTTACACAGCACACCCAAAGATCAATACGTACACGCTAATTCGCGCTATAATAGCGTTGTTTTTTCACTCTCTTTGTTTATTTGGAAATTATGGCACGTTCAAAGAAATCACGTAAAGTCGGCCTAATCGGCGTTCGTAAAGATCCTGACTTTAAACCTAGCGAAAACCGTAAATCAGACTCACCTCGCCCCAAAAAGCATAAAGGTAAGCCCGCCGGTAGTCGCCACAATGTTGAACAGAAAAAAGTGACGGGCAAAAAGAGTGCTGAAAATAAAGATCCGCGCCACGGCAGTAAAAAGCCTATTCAGCTTGTGAAAGCGGTCACGCCTACACCAGCTCAAAAGAAGAAGTACGCGACACCAGCGCAAGAATTAGCTGCACTCGAGGCAGACCAACGCTTATCTGATTTACTCGATAAGCTTGACGATGACAAGCCGCTTACCCGTGAGCAACAAGCTTATGTAGATGAAAAGATGGCTCGACATCGCATTCTTTGTGACTTGCTGGGAATAGTAGAAGAAGATGATGAAGACGACGATATGGATCCGTTTAATGATTTAGACGCTATCAATATCGACGACTTTAAGCATTAATAAAAACGGGAAAGAGTCATGCTTTGGGCAGTACTTTCAGGCATAGCGCTACTCATCATTGTTGGGCTTGGTTTTTACGCAGGCAAACTGCTGTTTATGTTAAAGCAGCAAAAGGAACGACAAGAAGCAGCGAGGCAATCACGCATTGCGACTATTACCGACAGTATTATAGTGATAGCAAAAGCTATGGAGCAGCAGCAGTGTGATTTGTCAGAAGGTGTTATTCGCATCGTCAACTTGTTGAATGCGCTTCCGCTGAACACGCCTCCTGATTTTAAAGCGCAGTACCCCCACGTTCATGCGCTTTTTACCGAGGTAAGTGGTTTCGCTATTTTAGAAGCAAGGCAACAGCTACCAAAGAGTGAGCGAAGAAAGCAAGACATAGCTCGCGAGCAAATTGAATCCGAATATGAGTCTAAGGTCTTGGATGAGTTGCCGCCGCTGAAAATATATTGCGAAACCCTCTTAGCCACTAAATAATTGGTGAGCATGGGATTTAGGAAAGCATAAAATAGTGCTATCAAAATAAAAAAATGGCCGATTACAATGTGTAATCGGCCATTTTTTTGAGGGGTTAAAGCTAGTTCTTTATGGTCATTTTATAGCGAGTTCACAGGTACGCTGGTAACAATGACACCCTACTTCGTGATCGTTAACCATTCCCACCGCTTGCATAAAAGCATAACAAATCGTTTCACCAACAAAATTAAATCCGCGCTTTTTTAAGGCTTTTGACATCGCTTTTGAGGCATCGGTTGATGTGGGTGCTTGCCTGAAGTCATCCCACGCATTAATAACCGTACGTCCATCTGTAAATTGCCAAATGAACTCACTGAATGGCTGCGACGCTTCGATAGATAAAAAGCCCTTGGCATTTTTGATAACCGACTCTATTTTGAGTTTGTTTCTGATTATGCCGCTGTTCTGCATCAGCCTGTCAACATCAGCGGGGCCCATCGTCGCAATTTTTTCAGGGTCGAACTGGTAGAATGCTTGTTCAAAATTCTGCTGTTTTTTCAAAATCGTCAGCCAAGATAAACCAGCTTGTTGTCCATCTAAGCATAATTTCGCAAACAGCGCGCGACTATCTAACTCGGGTACACCCCATTCGTTATCATGATACGCTAAATAAATAGGGTCGCTGCTCACCCAACCACATCGATGTAAAGGCGCATTTTTCTCTATTTTTGTTTGATTGGGCATGGCTTAAGATTAAATCCTTGTTGTGAAGTGGCATATTGGCTTTATTCGTGACGTTTTTTCACCCTTTACACCTACATACTATGCCTCACAAATTGTATACTATCCCACCTTTATTTTAAGTCAGATAACTAATAAGCAGCGGATGTATGCAGAAATACGATATTAAGACCTTTCAAGGGTTGATCCTTGCGCTTCAAGATTATTGGGCGCGTCAGGGCTGCGTTATTATTCAGCCTCTGGATATGGAAGTGGGTGCAGGTACTTTTCACCCTATGACGTTCCTACGTTCTTTAGGTCCAGAGCCAATGAGTAGCGCCTATGTTCAACCGTGCCGTAGACCAACTGATGGTCGTTACGGTGAGAACCCAAACCGCTTACAACATTACTATCAGTTCCAAGTAATGCTTAAGCCTTCACCTGATAATATTCAGGAGTTGTATTTGGGCTCTTTGAAAGAGTTAGGTTTCGATCCGCTGGTTCACGACATTCGCTTCGTAGAAGACAACTGGGAATCACCAACGCTTGGAGCGTGGGGTCTAGGTTGGGAAGTGTGGCTAAACGGTATGGAAGTAACACAGTTTACATACTTCCAGCAGGTAGGCGGTCTAGAGTGTAAGCCTGTTACCGGCGAAATTACCTACGGCTTAGAGCGACTAGCCATGTACGTTCAAGGTGTAGATAGTATCTACGATTTGGTTTGGACGGACGGCCCTATGAGTAAGGTCACCTATGGCGATGTGTTCCATCAAAACGAAGTGGAACAGTCGACGTATAACTTCGAACACGCCAACGTTGAAGCCTTGTTCAGAACCTTTGACGAATGTGAAGCAGAAAGCCAAAAGCTTATCGAAAACAACCTTCCACTTCCTGCCTACGAGCAGGTGATGAAGGCGTCTCACGCTTTTAACTTACTTGATGCACGTCACGCTATTTCAGTGACAGAACGCCAGCGCTATATTCTTCGCGTTCGAACGCTTGCCAAAGCATGTGCAGAGAGCTATTACCAAGCACGTGAAGCATTAGGCTTCCCGCTATGTAACAAGGAGGCATAAGCGTGCGTACAGAAAATTGTTTAGTTGAATTAGGTACTGAAGAGTTACCACCAAAAGCGCTTAAGTCTTTGGGTGAAGCCTTCGCCACACAGTTTGAAGCAGCGCTAACGCAAGCTGACTTAAGCTTTGACTCAGTTAGCTGGTTTGCAGCCCCTCGTCGCCTAGCCGTTTATGTTTCAGGCCTAGCTGAAGGCCAGGCTGACAAAGTGGTAGAGAAGCGCGGCCCAGCAGTATCAGCCGCATTTGACGCCGACGGTAACCCTACTAAAGCAGCGCAAGGTTGGGCTCGCGGTAACGGCATTGACGTTGCTGACGCAGAGCGCCTTGTAACAGACAAAGGTGAATGGTTACTTCACAACGCCCACGTGCCTGGTCAGTCTGTTGCAGAGCTATTAGAAGGGCTGATTAACCAAGCGGTAAGTAAATTACCTATTCCAAAGCCAATGCGTTGGGGTAATTACAATACCCAGTTTATACGCCCGGTTCACACCCTATGCGTACTTTACGGTAGCGAAGTGGTTAATGTTTCAGTATTGGGCTTAACCAGTGGCCGTGTTATTCAAGGTCACCGTTTTCACGGTGAAGGTCGTTTTGAACTTGACCATGCTGATAATTACGCCTCTGCCCTAGAGCAACAATATGTGCTGGCAGATTTCGAAGCACGTAAAGATAAAGTGCGTCAGCAGCTTGAAGACGCAGCGCAAAGCTTGTCGCTTAAGCCAGACTACAATGAAGACTTACTTGAAGAGATTGCGTCACTTGTAGAGTGGCCTGTTGTGCTTCAAGCTGGTTTTGATAAGGCTTTCTTAGCGGTACCGAAAGAAGCCCTTATTTATACCATGAAAGACGACCAGAAATATGTGCCACTTCTAGATAGCAACGGTGCTCTTTCAAACACTTTCTTGTTCGTAACGAACATCGAAAGTCGCGATGCGTCTCAAGTAATTTCTGGTAACGAAAAGGTTATCCGCCCTCGTCTGGCAGACGCCGAGTTTTTCTTTAACAGCGATAAAAAGACAACATTAGAAAGCCGCCTTGAAAGCTTAGAAACCGTGTTGTTTCAAAAACAGCTTGGTACGCTGAAAGAAAAGTCTGAGCGTATATCTGCCCTATCGGCGTTTATCGCTTCGCAAATAGATGCGAATGAATCACAAGCTGCACGAGCAGGCCTTCTAGCTAAAACCGATTTAATGTCGAACATGGTTATGGAGTTCCCAGACGTTCAAGGTGTTATGGGTAAATACTATGCACTAAACGACGGTGAAGATGCGCCTGTTGCTGAAGCGCTTTATGAACAATATATGCCGCGTTTTGCTGGTGACGCACTTCCTAGTTCAGGCGTTAGCGCATCGGTCGCGCTTGCTGACAAACTAGATACCCTAGTGGGTATTTTTGGTATTGGCCAGTTACCTAAGGGTGATAAAGACCCGTTTGCACTTCGTCGTGCTGCTATAGGCGTTTTACGTATTGTTACTGAGCTGTCACTGCCGCTAGATCTTGAAACGTTAGTGAGCAAAGCTATCAATGTATATGGCGATAAGTTAACGAATGCTGAAACCCAATCTCAGGTGGTTGATTTTGTATTAGGTCGATTTACTGCGCTTTTACAAGATCAAGCTATCGCCATTGATGTTATTCAGGCCGTTGCTGCTCGTCGCCCTACTAAACCAGCTGACTACTTAGCCCGTGTTCATGCGGTAGATAAGTTTAGAGCACTGGAAGAAGCCGAGGCGTTGGCTGCCGCTAACAAGCGTGTAGCAAACATCCTTGCTAAGCAAAACGTAGAAGTGACAGACACCGTTAATATTAATGAGTCACTATTAGCTGAAGAGGCTGAAAAGGCGCTGTATGCTGAACTAAAGGTAGCGCAAAAGGAAGTGGATATCGCACTACCTTCACAAGACTACACACGCATTTTAACCGCGCTTGCAACCTTACGTAATGTAATCGATAACTTCTTCGATAACGTAATGGTTATGGCTGATGACGAAGCGGTTAAGAATAACCGACTTGCTTTGCTGTCGCTTTTAAGGCAACTTTTCCTTACTACCGCGGATATTTCGATTCTCGCGAAGTCGTAGGCTAGCTAAAGTTAATGCGGTTTTAGGCCGCAAAAACAAGAAGCCCAGCCTCAATGTTGGGCTTTTTTATAAATGGAGTCGCTGTGAAAAAGTTTTTAACTATTGCTTCTATATGCATGGCACTTTCAGCATGCTCTAGCAGTGGAAGCTTTAAAATTCCAGAAATAGCACCGGACGTGCCTCGCATTCAATTCGAAAACATGTTCCTTAGAGGCGTATTTAACTGGTGGGAAGCTGACCCTAGTTACAAGTTCAAACGTTCAAATTCAGGCTGGACAGTTGATGTTGAACTCATTGCTGACGGACAACCCTATGACTTTAGGTTATCTGACGCAAAATGGACGCCCTCACAGAGCTGTGGCGGTAAATATAAAGGTCAGCCTGTAATGTTAGGGTCAACTGTTTATTTAGTCTGTGAGCAGGGCTCAGAGAACCTGCAATTTACCCCCTCCTCAACAGGCACCTATCGCTTTACTGCAACAGCAGCAAGTGCGGGGGAAGTTGCCCTGGTTGTTTCAAAAGTTTAAATCTGATGCCGTATCTTTACGGCATCACTTAGCTTTTATCGTTAAATAAACTCTTCAACCATGTTTATTCTCAGTAATACCCTTTCTGTCTATACGAAAAATTCGCCTTAGCGTAAGCAAAAAAAAGCGACCCATTGGTCGCTTTTTTCAAATAGCTACAAACGCTACACGTCTAAGTTTTCCACTTTAAGTGCATTAGCTTCGATAAACTCTCGACGAGGCTCAACCTGATCACCCATCAGTGTGGTGAACAGCTGATCACAACCAATAGCATCCTCAATGGTAACTTGAAGCATACGGCGACTTTCCGGGTCCATGGTAGTTTCCCATAATTGCTCTGGGTTCATCTCACCTAGCCCTTTATAGCGCTGAATGTATTGGCCACGTTTCGCTTCGTTCATTAGCCACTCTAGTGCTTCTTTGAAAGACTCAACTGGCTGTCTACGCTCGCCACGCTGAATGTAAGCGTCTTTGCCCATCATGTCGTTAATGGCAAGGTTAAGCTCTTTAAGACGCTGGTATTCAGACGACTCGATGAACTCGTGATCGATAATGTACTCATAATCGATACCGTGCATACGCATAATGATTGTGATGTAGTACTCGCTAAGTTCAGCATCAGTGCGAATTTCATAACGGTATGTAGCACCGTCGTTTTCGCGCTCTGTAAGCTGCTCTACGAAGTGTTTCGCCACATGTTCTAGTGCAGATTCATCTTTAAGGTCTTCAAGGTTTAGCGTAGGCGTGTAAAGCATTCTGTAAAGGATAGATGCAGGCATAAGACGTTTCATACGTGCAATCATCTTCTCTACCGATTGGTACTGCTTAACAAGGTTTTCAAGGCCTACACCACTAATACCTGGGTCTTCATCGCTGGTGTGCAAAGACGCACCGTCAATTGCGATTGATGTTAGGTAGTTAGTTAACGCATCGTCATCTTTAAGATACTGCTCTTGTTTACCCTTCTTCACTTTGTAAAGCGGAGGCTGTGCAATATATACATATCCACGCTCAATGATTTCAGGCATTTGACGATAGAAAAATGTTAGTAGCAGCGTACGAATGTGAGAACCATCTACGTCAGCATCGGTCATGATGATGATGCTGTGATAGCGTAGTTTTTCAGGGTCATACTCGTCACGACCAATACCACAACCAAGTGCCGTGATAAGCGTCGCAACTTCCTGCGAAGAAAGCATCTTATCGAAACGCGCTTTCTCAACGTTTAGTATTTTACCTTTAAGCGGCAGAATAGCTTGGTTTTTACGGTTACGACCCTGCTTAGCTGAACCGCCCGCAGAGTCACCCTCCACTATGTATAGTTCACTAAGTGCAGGATCTTTTTCCTGACAGTCAGCTAGCTTACCTGGTAGGCCAGCCAAATCTAGCGCACCTTTACGGCGTGTCATTTCACGGGCCTTTCGTGCAGCTTCACGAGCACGAGCAGCATCAATAATTTTACCCGCAATGATTTTACTTTCTGCAGGGTTTTCTAATAAAAACTCTGCTAGCTTTTCGTTCATTGCCGACTCAACTGCTGGACGAACTTCAGAAGATACAAGCTTATCTTTTGTCTGTGAGCTGAATTTTGGATCTGGTACTTTAACGGAAATAACCGCGGTTAGACCTTCACGCGCATCGTCACCACTGGCATTCGTTTTTGCCTTTTTGTTCAGGCCTTCCTTTTCCATGTAGTTATTCAATGTACGCGTTAGTGCTCCACGGAAGCCCGCCAAGTGAGTGCCGCCGTCGCGCTGAGGAATGTTGTTGGTGAAACAGAACACGTTCTCTTGGAAACTATCGTTCCATTGCATCGCTACTTCTACTGCAATACCATCTTCTTGTTCACTGCTGAAATGAAACACTTTCTGGTGAACAGGTGTTTTCTTTTCATTTAGGTACTCAACGAAAGCTTTGATACCACCTTCGTACATGAAGTGGTCTTCTTTTCCATCGCGTTCGTCTTTCAAGCGAATAGACACACCAGAGTTCAAAAATGATAGTTCACGAAGACGTTTAGCAAGAATATCGTAGTGGTAAAGCGTATCTGTGAAGGTGTCTGAACTTGGCCAGAAGCGGATCATAGTTCCCGTTTTATCTGTATCGCCTGTTACCGCTAGCGGCGCCTGTGGAACACCATGATGATATTCTTGTTCATGCGCTTTACCACCGCGACGAATACGAAGCTTCAGTCGGCTTGAAAGTGCGTTAACTACTGATACACCTACACCGTGCAAACCGCCCGATACTTTATATGAGTTATCATCGAACTTACCGCCGGCGTGAAGAACTGTCATGATAACTTCAGCTGCAGATACGCCCTCTTCTGGGTGCAACTCAGTTGGTATACCACGTCCATCGTCAGACACAGATACTGAGCCATCGCTGTGAATGAGCACAGTAATCTCAGAACAATGTCCAGCAAGTGCTTCATCGATAGAGTTATCGACCACCTCGAAAACCATGTGGTGTAATCCGGTACCATCATCAGTATCACCGATATACATACCAGGACGCTTTCTTACGGCATCTAATCCTTTAAGTACTTTAATACTGGACGAGTCGTAGTTGTTCTCTGCTGACATACTAGCTTTTACTCCTCTTTCACGCTTCCATGTTCCACGTGAAACATTTTCTTTTCGTTGTATTTTTGTATAAAAGCGAGTTGCGTGGATTCTATTGCAGTAACGAAAACCTGCGTATCCATTTTGAGCAACCCATCAATAAATTGTTCTCTTTTATCGGCATCTAGTTCGGCACCAACGTCATCAAGTAAAAAAATACTTTTACGCTGCGTTGCCGTGTTAAATAGCTTAGTCTGTGACATTTGAAGCGCTGCCACAGCCATTCTAAGCTGCCCTCTCGATAAAAGCTCCTGAGCATTAACACCATTCACTTTTAGCCTCAAATCGGCTTTATGGGGCCCAGAAGAGGTGTGTCCTATTTTACCATCATACTCACGTTTTTTAACTAGGCTTTCCGATAAACCGACATCTTTTTCCCACCCTTTATAGTAACTCAATTCCACATCGAAGTTAGGAAGAAATTCTTGCGCGTACTGCTTAAAAATAGGTGTCAGGGTATCCACATATCCCTGACGCGTAGCCGATAATGACTCACCTAATTCAGAGAACTGAGACTCCCAATATTGGTTTTGTGGTGCGCTTAAATTTGCCTGCTGTTTCAGCAACGCATTTCTATGCTTTAGGAATTTACTGTACTGATTTGCAAGCGATTGAAACTGATGTTCCACGTGAAACAATCCCCAATCACAAAACCGGCGGCGCTCGGACGGCGAACCAATAATAAGGTCAGTACTCTGCGGAGTAAAAAGTTGAAGTGGTACCAGGCTGACTAAATCTGATAACTTATTTGAATGCTCACCATTAATACTACAGGTGAATGTCTCGTTTCGACTTCGTTGAAAGCCTAGCTTTAATTTATCCCCTTCTTCAGTTCTGCATGACGCAAAAACACTGAAGCTGTCTTTCTCATTTTGAATAACCGAGCTGTGCTTATTTGTTCTAAAAGAACGTCCAAAACCAAGGTAGTAAAGTGCCTCGATTAGCGAAGATTTCCCACTCCCATTAACCCCTTTAATGATGGTTAAAGCTGGTGAAGGAGAAAGTGATACGGAAGTAAGATTACGAAACTGTGTAATCTGGACGCGGTCCAGTTTCATGAGGTCACACTGATGAAAGAAAAGAAGCGAGGAGTATCGGTACTCATCGCTTCTTGAATTGATAATTTAAATAACAAAATAACGTGGATTATGCGAAATGCTGCAAACACTTAATGTAGTAGTGACTACAGTCGCATCGGCATAATAACGTATAACGCGGCGTCATCGGCATCATCTTCGATAAGCGCACTTGCGTTTGAATCTGACAAGCTCACTTTAACACCGTCAGACCCTAACGCATTTAATACGTCAATCAGATAGGCAACGTTAAAGCCTATTTCTAAATCGTCACCTTGATATTGAACATCAACGATTTCTTCTGCTTCTTCTTGCTCAGGGTTGTTAGCCGTTATTTTAAGCTCACCAGAAGACAGGTTTAATCGTACGCCTCTAAACTTTTCGTTAGATAGAATGGCCGCACGTGAAAACGCTTCTTTGAGTACAGCTTTACTCGCAATGATTTCCTTGTCACCATTTTGAGGTAACACACGACGATAATCAGGAAATCTGCCATCAACTAATTTCGAAGTGAAAATGAAATCGTTTGAGAAAATTCGAAGATGGTTGGCGCCTATTTGCACTTTAAGAGATTTGTCGTCTTCGCTAATAAGACGAGAAATTTCTAAAACACCTTTGCGTGGAATAATTACCTGTCGAGACGGTAATGCTGTCTCATAATTTAAGCGACAAAGTGCAAGGCGATGGCCGTCAGTCGCTACGGTACGAATGATATTATCTTCCGTTTCAAGGGACATACCATTTAAGTAATAACGTACGTCTTGTTGAGCCATTGAGAAGCTCGTTGCATCGATAAGACGTTTTAGATCACTGCACGATAATTCAAATTCAACTTCGCCTTCCCAGTCTTCTAGATTGGGGTAGTCGTTGGCAGATAAAGTAGAAAGCGTATAACGACCTCGACCGGCACGAATAAGTGCTTTGCTTCCGTCTAACGAGAAATGAATATCTGTTCCTTCAGAAATACCGCGAATAATATCAAACAGTTTTTTAGCAGGAACGGTAATCTCACCTTCGGTGAATTCACCCTCTAATTTCACGCTAGAAATTAGTTCTACCTCTAAATCTGTACCAGTAAGCCAAAGTGCGTCCTCACTTACTTTAATGAGAACATTAGAAAGAATTGGCAGTGTGTGTCTACGCTCTACAGCACCAGATACCAACTGTAGGGGTTGTAAAAATTGTTCGCGGCTTATAGTAAATTTCATCGCAGTGCTATCTCGCCTCTAAGGTCGTGGTGTTAGGAAGATAAAGTCCTAATGAGGTTCTTATAGTCCTCTTTTATATCATGACTTTCTTCTCTTAGCTGCTCTATTTTTCTACATGCGTGTAAAACCGTAGTATGGTCTCGTCCACCAAACGCGTTTCCTAATTCAGGTAAACTGTGGTTGGTAAGTTCTTTGGCCAGCGCCATTGCTACTTGGCGAGGGCGAGCCACACTACGACTACGTCGTTTAGACAAAATATCAGCTACTTTTATCTTATAATAATCTGCGACGGTTTTCTGAATATTATCAACGGTTACTAATTTTTCTTGAAGCGCAAGAAGATCTCGCAGCGCTTCGCGAACGAAATCAATAGTGATAGGGCGACCGGTAAAGTTTGCGTTAGCAATAACACGGTTAAGTGCTCCCTCGAGCTCACGTACGTTTGAACGTAAGCGCTTGGCAATAAAGAACGCGACTTCATTGGGTAAGTGAATCCGGTTTTCTGCCGCTTTACGCATCAAAATAGCCACGCGGGTTTCAAGCTCAGGCGGCTCGATAGCGATAGTTAAACCCCAACCGAAGCGCGATTTTAATCGATCCTCTACCCCATCAATCTCCTTAGGGTATCTATCAGAGGTAAGAATGATTTGTTGGTTACCTTCAAGGAGCGCATTGAACGTATGGAAAAACTCTTCTTGTGACCGCTCTTTATTAGCAAAGAACTGAATATCATCGATAAGTAACGCATCAACACTGCGATAGAAGCGCTTAAAGTCCTCTATAGCGTTATTTTGTAGCGCCTTAACCATATCCTGTACAAAGCGCTCAGAATGCATGTATACAATTTTAGCGTCGCCATTATTTGCTACGATGCCATTACCCACAGCATGTAATAAATGAGTTTTACCTAAGCCCGTTCCGCCATAAATAAATAAAGGGTTGTAAGAACCGCCTGGGTTATTTGCAACTTGAGTCGCAGCCGCACGTGCAAGCTGGTTGGATTTACCTTCAACGAAGTTATCGAACTGGTAAGTTGGATTGATATTACTTTTATGCTTCATCGCTTCAGGGATCGGGATCACTTTAGGCGGTGTGGAAGACCTTGGCGCTTGATCTGCATAAGCATTATATCCATTGCGATCAGGATGTTGCGTAGCACGATCATTTTGATCCGTATTCTGTGAGTAAGACGACGATTGTGAAAAATTATTGTTTTGCCCCTGACCACCAGTATTACCGGCCGTTGAAGGCATACCATTATTCGGCATTGGTGAATAAGAGGATGGATGCTGACCGTTGCTACCACTTTGAGCAGACTGATTGCCGGTATTATAGCCCTGATACCCCTGACCGCCTGAAGGCGTAATTGGCTTACTTAATTGATTATTCGGCGCACTTGAAGCAGCCGCTGAACCACTAGTACCCATAGGAGTTTGGCCACGACTTACGCTGTGACGATTCATCACTTCTAAACGCAATTGTGGTGCATCATTCCCAGCGAACTCTTTAAGTAGCGCAGTAATGTTATTTAGGTACTTATCTCTCACCCAATCAAGTACAAAACGATTAGGAGCATAGAGCGCTACCACGCCTTCTTGTTCTTCACAAACAAGCGGTCGTATCCACATACTAAATTGCTGCGTCGGTAATTCTTGACGCAATCTTTCAAGGCATTGGTTCCACAAGGACATGGTACGTAAGTAGCTCCCGTAACTCGCTAGAAAAACCAACTCCTGAAAAGCCAAGCATAGAAAAGCAGGCACTAAAAAGCGCCATTAGAAGAAAATAGCGTTGGAAGTGTTGGGTAGCAGCGAGAAATTAAGTTATCGTTTTAATCGCTGTGGATTATCTTACGTTATCAACACAATGTAAATGGCGATCCGGATCGATCTTTTCGATCAAATATTTATATGATTGATTTTTAAGAACTTATCTTTTAGATCGAAACGAACTATAACGAGAAAGATTCATTCTAAATTTGTACTAGAAAACCGTTAGATCACCTTGCAATTTATAACTTCTCCTAGGTTTTTCACAATCCACTGTGGATAACCTAACTAGATTTTATGCGTTATTCACAGACGATTTGTACGGAAACTGCGTTATCGATTAAGCTATCGATTAGAAAAAGCCAAAATTGTTCACTTATTCGTCCGAAAAGCGAGAATATGCATTGACAGCACGCCCCGAGATCTCTAGAATTCAGCGTCCTTTTTCGATGGGCTTTTCTGGTGAAAACACCACATTGTTCTGGCAACAGCATGATGTGTTACCAAAAACGCCTATGTTTAACTAAATATAAGTGAGACTTTGGTCATGAAAAGAACATTTCAACCGAGCAATCTAAAGCGCAAGCGTTCTCACGGTTTTCGTGCTCGTATGGCGACTAAAAATGGTCGTAAAGTACTAGCAGCTCGCCGTGCAAAAGGCCGCGCACGTCTTTCAGCTTAATTAGAAAGACGCCAAAGTGGGCGAGAATAATTTTTCTAGGGAGTTACGTCTGTTAACTCCCACCCACTTTACCTATGTGTTTGATAACGCAACCCCAGCTGTATCTCCCTCTTTTACTGTTCTAGCCAGAAAAAATACACTTTCAACTCCTCGTTTAGGCATTACGCTTGCGAAAAAACGTATTCGTAAAGCTCACGATAGAAATCGTTTGAAACGATTAGTCAGAGAAAGTTTTAGGCATAAACAGCACAACTTACCCAATGTCGATATTATCGTTATTGGCAAGTCTGGCGCTGACAACCTTAGCAACCAAGAAGTTTTCGCTACATTGGACAAGCTATGGAAAAAATTAAACAAGCGTTGCGGCAACTCTTAATTGCAGTGCCTTTGGCCTTGATAAAATTTTATCAATGGTTCATTTCCCCTATGTTAGGGCAACGATGTCGTTTCCATCCTTCTTGTTCTTGGTATGCTATAGATGCATTAAAAACGCACGGATTAGTAAAAGGCGGTTGGTTATCTATTAAACGCATATTAAAATGCCACCCTTTGCATGCCGGCGGATATGATCCAGTGCCGGAAAAACAACAAGATAAACACTCAAAATAAAGAGACCTCTATGGAATCGCAACGTAGTTTTCTGATAATTGGCCTTGCGCTAGTTAGCTTTTTGCTTTGGCAATCATGGCAAAAAGATTATGGGCCACAGCCAGTTGTGCCTATTGAGCAACAACAAACGCAAGAGACATCACAAGGCGTACCGTCATTTAATGAAAATGGCAGCGAAGATGTACCTAGTAGTGATAGCGTTCCGGCTGCACAGCCTATCGCAGCGGCGCAAAGCTCAAACCGCATTATAGAAGTTAAAACCGATACGCTAGATTTACGCATCGATTTGCTAGGCGGTGATGTAGTATCAGCAGACTTACTTAAGTTTCCAGTAGAGCAAGGTTCGGATATTCCTTACAGCCTACTTCGCTCTGGCAACGGTCTTTATGTAGCGCAAAGTGGCCTAATCGGTGCTCAAGGGCCTGATGCAAGCAGCAGTGGCCGCCCTGTGTATAATGCACAAAGTGACTATTATGAAATGACTGGCGACACCCTTGTTATTCCTCTTACATGGAAAAACAACCAAGGTTTGTCAGTTACCAAAACCTTCACTTTTACTAAAGGCCAGTACGACGTAAACGTAAGCTATAGCGTTGAAAATGGTACCGGTAGTACAGCAACGATTCAGCCGTATGCACAGCTTAAACAAGTGATGGAGTTTGAAGACGACAGTAACATGTTTATGCCAACGTACCGTGGTGCTGCATATTCAACAGAAGATGACCGCTACCAGAAGTACTCGTTTGACGAGATTGAAGATGAAGCGCTTCGCGAAACCACGAAAGCGGGTTGGGTTGGCATGCTTGAACATTACTTTGTATCAGCATGGGTACCTTCACAAGAGCAAACTAACACGCTTTATTCTCGCAACCTGAAAAATCAGTATGCGGTAATTGGTGTATTATCGCCGTCTGAGAGCGTAGCGCCTGGTGAAACCAAAACCCTTGCGTCTACCCTTTACATGGGTCCTAAAGATCAAGAAAGCCTAGCGAAGATTGCGCGTGGATTAGACCTAACCGTTGATTACGGTATTCTTTTCTGGATTTCACAGCCGCTGTTCGCCCTTCTTACCTTCCTTCATAGCCTAGTTAATAACTGGGGTGTGGCAATTATCCTTATCACTATTGTAGTAAAAGGCGCGATGTACTGGCTAACTAAGAAGCAATACGAGTCAATGGCACGTATGCGCAACTTAGCACCTAAGATGCAGCAGCTAAAAGACCGTTTTGGCGACGACAGACAAAAAATGTCTCAAGCTATGATGGAGCTATACCGCAAAGAGAAAGTAAACCCAATGGGCGGTTGCTTACCTCTTCTTCTGCAAATGCCTATCTTCCTTGCGCTTTACTGGGTACTGATGGAAAGTGTTGAACTACGCCATGCAGACTTTGTGCTTTGGATCACTGACCTTTCTACAAAAGACCCGTACTTTGTGCTGCCAATTCTGACTGGCGCAAGTATGTACCTATTGCAAAAACTTCAGCCAACCACCATTACTGATCCAATGCAGCAGAAAATCATGCAATGGATGCCGGTAGCAATGAGTGTATTCTTCCTGTGGTTCCCTGCAGGTCTGGTACTATACTGGCTAGTCAGTAACGTGATTACCTTGGTTCAAGCCAAAATGATTTATGCTTCAATGGAGAAGCGGGGCATCAGCAGTAAATAACACGCTGATCAATGAATTATACAGCCCGCCTATGCGGGCTGTTTTGTCTTAAGAGGAATAACCTGTGCCATCATTTGATATTGTTTCTGAAATCAACATGGAAGAAGTACGCAACGCCACTGAAAACGCAAGCCGTGAGCTATCAACGCGTTTCGACTTTCGCGGAATTGACGCGAGCTTTGAGTACAAAGATAAAACCGTGGTCATGAAAGCTGAAGCTGAATTCCAACTTCAGCAAATGGAAAGCATGTTTAGAACGGCGATGTCTAAACGTAACGTAGACACCTCATCTATGGATGTTAAACCCTACGATGCGCACGGTAGAACTTACCGTCAGACCATTACCTTTAAAGAAGGTATTGAACAGCCGATGGCGAAGAAGATTGTGAAGCTGGTGAAAGACGCCAAAATCAAAGTGCAAACGGCTATTCAAGGCGAAGAACTTCGCGTAACAGGTAAAAAGCGTGATGATTTGCAGCAAGTGATTTCACTGGTTAAAGAGTCGAACTTAGGCCAACCTTTCCAATTTAAGAACTTCCGCGACTAATTATGGAATCACTCACCCTTTCTACCGACACTATTACCGCACAAGCGACAGCGCCCGGTCGTGGCGGCGTAGGTATTGTGCGTGTTTCAGGTCCTAAGGCTAAAGCTATCGCAGAGGCGTTAGTACCAAGCGCACTAACACCACGTCTTGCGACCTATACACCGTTTGTTGATGCTAACAACAGCGTAATAGACCAGGGCATAGCACTGTTTTTTAAAGGGCCTAATTCATTTACCGGTGAAGATGTACTTGAACTGCAGGGCCATGGCGGTCAAGTTGTCATGGACATGCTGATTGATGCCGTGCTTGCAACGGGCCATGCCCGGCTTGCCAATCCAGGTGAATTCAGTGAACAAGCCTTTTTAAATGATAAATTAGACCTTGCTCAAGCAGAGGCGATTGCCGACTTGATTGATGCAAGCTCTAAACAGGCAGCCAAAAGTGCGTTGCGCTCGCTACAGGGTGAGTTTTCTACACAAATTCAAACGCTATCTGACCAAATCGTGCACCTTCGTATGTACGTAGAAGCGGCCATCGATTTCCCTGAAGAGGAAATTGATTTCTTATCTGACGGGAAAGTATCAGGTGACTTAAGCGCAATTATGCAAAGCTTAACCAAAGTGCGCGAGCAGGCTAAACAAGGCACCTTGTTGCGCGAAGGTATGCAGGTGGTGATTGCGGGGCGCCCTAACGCCGGTAAATCGAGCTTATTAAACGCCCTGGCAGGACGTGATAGCGCCATTGTTACCGATATAGCCGGTACCACACGAGACGTACTTAAAGAGCATATTCACATTGATGGTATGCCGGTGCACATTATCGACACAGCAGGACTTCGAGAAAGCCCAGATAAAGTGGAACAAATTGGTATTGAGCGCGCGTGGCAAGCTATCAATGAAGCTGACCACGTGTTATTTGTTGTGGACTCTACTGCAACCGCTGTGATCGACCCTTATGAAATATGGCCAGAATTTATGGCACGATTGCCACAAGGTATCCCCGTTACCGTAGTTCGCAACAAGGCCGACCTTAGTACCTTAAATATTGGACAAAGCACGGTTACCACCGAGCAAGGTGATATCTCAGTTATCAATCTATCAGCTAAAGAAGGTAGCGGCGTCGACACGCTAAAAGCACATCTGGCAAAAACTATGGGCTTTGACACTACAACGGAAGGTCAATTTATCGCGCGTAGACGACACATAGATGCACTCGACCAAGCCTACAGCTATGTAAGCACTGGCGAACAACAACTGCATGATGCTATGGCGGGTGAGTTGCTTGCTGAAGAATTGCGCTTGGCTCACCAGGCACTATGTGAGATAACCGGTGAATTCACGTCGGACGACCTACTTGGTAAGATTTTTTCATCGTTCTGTATTGGTAAGTAGCGCAACCAATAAAGTTATAAGTAAGATTGTGAATAACGTAACGGATAAGCCGTACTTACGTTAAGACGACAATTGTAAATAGAGAAGCGACCCAGTAATGAGCAAGCATTTTGAAATCATCGTTGGCACCATGTTAGGTGCCGCAGAATATGTGGCTGATGCCATTGCGGAAAAACTTGATGCGAGCGGGCACACCCACACTATTCACGCAGAACCAAATTTAGATGAGATTAAAACAGAATCAACGTGGATCGTGTGTACATCAACCCACGGTGCTGGCGAACTACCTGACAACATCCAGCCGTTCGCAAAACAGCTAGAGGGCGCGGATTTAAGCGCAGTAAATGCCTACGTTATTGGGCTAGGTGACACCAGTTACGACACCTTTTGTTTCGGCGCAAAAGAAATGGAAAAGCATATTAAAAACGCAGGTGGCACGTTAATTACCGACGCGCTATACATCGATGTGCTAGAACACCCTATCCCTGAAGATGCCGCCGTAGAATGGTTTGACGAAAAGCTGGCCAATGCTTAACAAGCGTTTTTACGTGGAACCAATGCGATGAACAGCAACCTTACCCAAGCTGAACTAGCGGCGTTGCAATCTCCCCTTTCTAACGATTGCCGGGTACTGTATTTACTTGGGCTTCGAACAGGTGCAAATTCGGCAACGACATCGTCAGCACCTATTGATTATAAGCAATTATTGAACTTGCTAAACGGCGACAGCAAAGACGAGCCTTACCAACGCGGTCGTCAAATCAATAGCTTGGTGAAGCAGCTTGAACAAGTGGGTTTGGTTGCCCTGCCCCTTGAACTTGATCTTGAGCATACAATCAACGGGAAAACCCTACTTCTTCCGCTTCTAAGCGAGCCACAATCGGACTTCGACCAACTACATGCCCGTCATAGCGCCATGACCCCTAATTGGACGCCCAATAAAGCGTTGTTTGAAGAAATGGCCTCGCTACTTGGTATTATCGATAAAACATTTGATGACAACGAGGTGGGTGAATTCATTGCCTATTGGTTAGGAAGACCTAGTTCAGTATTTAGCGAATTCCAATGGACACAAAAGTTTGCCAACAATATCAAGCGCAAGCGTCTCGCTTCTGGCTACGCCCCAACAAAAGTAGTGGGAACGCAACAAGTGAAAGTTGCAGCCGGCATAGAAGCAGATGATAATGCTAGAAAGCTGGTGGAAAAGTATGCCGCAACTAAGAAGAGTTAATTCGTTATGGATCGTATAACCGACAAAATTGCTAATTTAGCGAGAGCGCTCAACAAAGACGTCGATCCCAATCGTGAATACATCGACTATAAAACGCTGCGTAAGCAGTACGAGGCGAAAGCGAACGAAGAAGTATCACAACTACAGCAGCGTAGTAAAAAAGCGCGTGTAGAGGCTATTCATGGCCGTTCTGATCTGAATCCTAAATGGACCTTCGCCAACTTAGTTGAAGACAGTGACGATGTGATTGAAGCCGTATCGATAGCTCAGTCTTTTATTGCTGCCCATGACGACCCTGCATGGCGTCAAAGCGGCTCGCATATGATGCTGTTTTACGGCGATTACGGTCGTGGTAAATCACATATTGCCGGTGCCATTGCCCATCAACTTATAGAGCAGTACGAAATTTCAGTGCTTTATCGTCAACTGTCTACACTGCTTGAAATGCGCAATTTCTCGTTTGATTTTGGGGCTTCGGACAACGCGGGGCAGCGCTTCAGGGAGATCAATCAGGAACTGCTAGACGTTGATCTGCTTATTCTTGATGAGGTGTGTGTAAACGAAAGTGTGTTAAAGAAGAATGCGCAAAGCTGGTTTGGTAATCTGCTAAGACAGCGCTTAGTAAACAAGAAAAACTGTATTTTGATCACCAATCACAATTTAGCCGAACTTGAAAATGCCCTTGGTCCTTACTGTTTTGAGTCGATTAAAGAGTACGATACCTATAAGGTTAGATTCCAAGGCCCAAGCCGCCGTGAAGGCTTAACCATTGAACAAGAAGACATGCAAGGCTCTGTTACACAGCCTCGCTATCAACCCAACCAGGTGCGCTAATAGCACCTGGTTTCCTATCTCTCTCAAAACCTTGCCCTTACTCTGCTAGGTCTTTTCCTTCATTAAACCTTATTGCATGTTCCTGTTGTGCTAAGTAATAGCGAATCACTTAGCCTGTTGATCCCGCTTTTTACCAAAACGATACGGTTTCAATTCATAGATACACTCAACGATCTCCTTCAGTTAAACAAATAACCATTCTTTCAGACCCACTTCTTCCTTATGAAAGTGACTGTATTTTGGTCAGCTCTTATGTTTTTCTCCTGAAAAATGGGCTGTTTTGAAAAAATAATCTTGTCGTTCATAAAAGCCTGCACTTTTTTTGAAGATGTTGATAAATGCGATCGGGCGATCTAATCACAGCTTTTAGAAAAGATCTCCTCCACAATGAGATCACGCTATAACGCGCGTAACTACACGATCTTTTGATCGCGATACATAAATAGCAAACATTTTATCCCCAGCTGGATCACATCTTGATCACCCCTGTGGATAGGATCCTACAAACCACTGTGCATAAGCTTTGATCGAAAAAAGAATAACTTTTCAAACGATTCGGGGTGTGGATAAAAAGGCCATTTATACACAAGTTTGAGGTAGGGTTATGGATCGGGGTTTCCCAATGTTATTGATCGCGTAACTTGATGATCTTTATGTGCTTTGATCGGTTACCCACAGATCTTGATGCTCCTAATAAAAGTAAAAATAAACAGATCTAAAAGAGATCTTAAGATCTTATAATTCGATCACACCTTTTCAAAAACAGGTTTTGAGGAAAATTTAATCATTTTCTTTATCCAATAAGTCAGATAAAATACGCGCCCTTTTTTCAGCAGTCTCTGCGTGAGAAAAATTAGTTTTTAATCGGCTTATCGTAAGTTAATAGTGAGGTTTAACCATGTTTTATGCTGAAGCATTTGATGTCATCGTTGTAGGTGGTGGACATGCAGGTACAGAAGCGGCACTTGCAGCTGCTCGCATGGGTGCAAATACGCTGTTGCTCACTCACAATATTGAGACGATAGGCCAGATGTCGTGTAACCCTGCAATTGGTGGGATCGGTAAAGGCCATCTTGTAAAAGAGATCGATGCGTTAGGTGGTGCAATGGCACTGGCTATCGACAAAGGTGGTATTCAGTTTAGAACATTGAATTCTTCTAAAGGCCCAGCTGTTCGTGCAACGCGTGCGCAAGCAGACCGTACGCTTTACAAAAACGCTATTCGCGACATTGTTGAAAATCAAGAAAACCTAACCTTGTTCCAACAGAGCGTTGACGATCTGATTGTTGAAAACGATCAGGTATGCGGTGTTGTTACGCAAATGGGCTTGAAATTTAAAGCCAAGTCAGTGGTACTGACAGTGGGTACTTTCCTTGGCGGAACCATACACATTGGCCTTGAAAACTATCGCGGCGGTCGTGCCGGCGATCCACCGTCTATCGCACTTGCAGATAGACTACGTGCCCTTCCGTTTCGTGTTGACCGTTTAAAAACTGGGACACCAGCAAGACTTGATGCCCGCTCGTTAGATTTTTCTGTAATGCAGCCTCAACCTGGTGACAATCCTACGCCGGTATTTTCGTTCATGGGTGATAGAACCATGCACCCTACACAGATCCCGTGCTATATCACCCACACTAACGAAAAAACCCACGATATCATTCGCGGGGGATTAGATCGCTCACCCATGTTTACAGGGGTTATCGAAGGTATCGGACCGCGCTATTGTCCAAGTATCGAAGATAAGATCACCCGTTTTGCAGACAAGACATCGCATCAAATTTTTGTTGAGCCAGAAGGTTTAAACAGCATTGAAGTTTATCCAAATGGTATTTCAACCAGTTTACCATTTGACGTACAGATGAACCTTGTCCGCTCGATCAAAGGTTTTGAAAATGCGCACATTGTTCGCCCGGGTTATGCGATTGAATATGATTTCTTTGATCCACGCGATCTGAAACAAACACTGGAAACAAAGTTTATTCGAGGTTTGTTCTTTGCTGGCCAAATTAACGGTACCACTGGCTATGAAGAAGCGGGTGCGCAAGGGTTAGTAGCAGGCGCAAACGCAGCACTACAAGTTCAAGAAAAAGACCCGATGATTTTACGTCGCGATCAGGCATACATGGGCGTACTTATCGACGACTTGGCTACCATGGGTACGAAAGAGCCGTACCGCATGTTCACTAGCCGTGCAGAATACAGACTACTGCTTCGTGAAGACAATGCCGATAGCCGTTTAACCGCGATGGGCCGAGAGATTGGTCTTGTTGATGATGCGCGCTGGGCGAAATTTAACGACAAGATGGAAGCGGTAGAAAGTGAGCTACAGCGTTTACGCGGTCAGTGGATCCACCCTGATCACGCGGCAACGCCGGAACTTAATACCATGCTGAAAAATCCGGTGAGTCGTGAACATTCTCTTGAAGAGCTGATCCGTCGACCTGAAATGACTTACGGTCAGTTAATGGAAATTGAAAGTGTTGGCCCAGGTCTTGAAGATCCGATTGCTGCAGAGCAAGTGGAAATTCAAATTAAGTACGCCGGCTACATTGCCCGTCAAATGGATGAAATCGCGAAAACGCAGCGACACGAAAACACCTTGTTGCCGGTTGATATGGACTTCAGCAAGATTTCCGGCTTGTCGAACGAGGTTGTAGCCAAGTTAACCGAAGCCAGACCGGAAACTATCGGTAAAGCATCGCGTATTTCGGGCATTACCCCGGCGGCCATCTCTTTACTGGCGGTTTACCTTAAAAAACACGGCATGTTGCGCAAGCAAGAGAAAATCAGTGCGTAAAACACGCGCTTAAGTCAACACATTACTCGCAGCGCTTAGTTTTTCCTATTTATTCGCGTATTATGATAATCATAATTGCCTAAACTATGCGAAAACTAGAAAAACTCGGCGCTTTTCACACCGTCCCAATACACCAAATTACGTTCGTTGTGCGGCTTTGACGAATTCAGGTGCATTTTTCAAGCGCACTTGTATTGAGCATTAAAGAGCTGCAGTAACAAACGGCTGCAAATGAGCGGCAAATCACGATTCGCCGCGCGTGTTTATGGTATGGACTGTGTAGAGCAAAAAACATTAAAGCGAACAGACAGATTTTTCGATGACGATACAGCAAGAATTGCACACCATTTTGGTGTCTGGACTCGATGCCCTTTCACTAGATTTAAGTGATAAGCAACAGCAGCAGTTGGTTGACTATGTGCTGCTTATGGACAAATGGAATAAGGCGTACAACCTGACTTCTGTGCGCGATCCTAAGCAAATGATGATCAAACACATTCTAGACTCGCTGGCTATTGTGCCCTTTCTTGATGGTGACAATATCATTGATGTTGGTACGGGCCCTGGCCTTCCTGGTATGCCGTTAGCTATCGCGTTTCCAGATAAATCATTCGCATTGCTTGACTCATTGGGCAAGCGTGTACGGTTTATGACCCAATGTGTGCACACACTTGGATTAACAAACGTTACTCCTGTGCAAAGCCGCGTTGAAGAGCACAATGGCGATACGCCTTACGATATTGTGCTAAGCCGAGCTTTCGCTTCGCTAAAAGATATGTTGCACTGGTGTCAGCATCTGGTAGATTCAGAAGGTCAATTTTTGGCGCTTAAAGGTCAGTTTCCACAAGATGAGATAGACGAAGTGAGTGATCACTTCCATGTGAGCAAAACGGAAAACCTCACTGTGCCAAATTTGGTAGGCGAACGACATCTGGTTTGGCTAAAAAAGAAATAGCCGAAAAATAGAAATAGACGAGAACAGGATCTAACGTGGCTAAGGTAATCGCGATCGCGAATCAAAAAGGTGGTGTTGGAAAGACAACCACTGCAGTTAACGTGGCAGCGTCAATGGCAGCAACCAAACGTAAGGTGTTGCTCATTGATCTCGATCCACAAGGTAATGCGACCATGGGAAGCGGCGTTGATAAATACGACGTTGAATCTACGGCATTTGAATTGTTGATTGAAGAAAAGCCAATTAACGATGTTATCGTTAAAGCGACAAGCGGCAAGTATGACCTCATCGCAGCGAACGGTGACGTAACCGCAGCAGAAATTAAGTTGATGGAAATGTTTGCCCGTGAAGTAAGGCTTCGCAACGCGCTGAAGCCCGTTATGGATTACTACGATTTTGTCTTTATCGACTGCCCGCCTTCGCTAAACCAGTTAACGGTGAACGCCTTGGCGGCTGCCGATTCGGTAATGGTGCCTATGCAGTGCGAATATTATGCGCTAGAAGGCCTTACTGCCCTGATGGATACCATTCAAAAGTTGGCGTCCGTGGTGAATCCAGAATTGAAGATTGAAGGCGTATTGCGTACTATGTACGACCCGCGCAATCGCCTTGCTAACGACGTTTCAGAACAGTTGAAGCGCCATTTTGGTGAACAGGTTTATCGCACGGTTATTCCGCGCAATGTTCGTCTAGCTGAAGCACCAAGCTTCGGTACGCCAGCGATGTACTATGACAAGTCATCGACAGGCGCTAAAGCCTACCTGGCACTGGCGGGTGAAATACTGCGTCGTAGGGACAAAACAACGCCTGCACAGGCAAAAGCAAGTTAAACGACAATAAGCTGAACACTATCAGCACATGCCATAGAGGACACTATGTCAGCACGTAAAAGAGGCCTTGGCCGCGGTTTAGATGCGCTACTCGCAACCAGCCAATCATCTGCTCAAAAAGAACAAGATGCCGCCGAGGTAAATTCAACCAACGGTGAGTTAAGCAAGCTCCCTATTGAATACTTAGTGCCGGGCAAGTATCAGCCTCGAAAAGACATGTCACCTGAGGCGTTAGAAGAATTGGCATCGTCCATTCGCGCGCAAGGTATCATTCAGCCTATCGTAGTGAGAAAAGTCGACGAGCACCGCTATGAAATCATTGCTGGTGAACGTCGCTGGCGAGCTTCACAACTAGCACAGCTAGACGAAGTACCTTGTTTGGTTAAGAACGTGCCTGACGAAGCGGCAGTGGCCATTGCCCTCATCGAAAATATCCAGCGTGAAGATTTAAATGCCATGGAAGAGGCGCAAGCCCTTGACCGTTTAATGAATGAGTTCGCGCTTACCCATCAAGAAGTGGCGGAAGCGGTGGGCAAATCACGCACCACAGTGACAAACTTACTTCGCCTGAATAATTTGAACGACGACGTAAAACTGTTAGTCGAGCATGGCGATATTGAAATGGGTCACGCTAGAGCGCTGTTAGCGCTAGAAGGTGAAACCCAGTCGGAAACTGCGCAAGTAGTATCGGGCAAAGGTCTTACCGTGCGCGATACAGAAAAGCTTGTTAAAAAGCTTTTGGAACCAGCTAAACCTAAGCCTGAGAAGAAAGTTGATCCCGATGTGCAAAACCTTATGACACGACTTTCAGAAAATTTAGGCACTCCTGTGAGCATTGACCACAATGCGAAAGGCAAAGGCAAGCTGACGATTAGCTTTAGTGACCTTGAACAATTAGATGGAATTATCTCTAAAATTCAATAGTTTTAAATAAAATTAGTAGAGAAGCTCCCTTTGCCAACCCGCAATTGATACGCTGTTCGGTGCTAACACCGGACACTCTCCTTTCCGGTTATAGCAATAGAAAATTTTCAGAATAACTTTCAAAAAGCGTTGTACTGTTGAAAATTGTCGGTAAAACAGTATACTTCTGACGCTTTTTGTAAGACGTGAACAAGCTGCGAGTAAAAGTGACGAACAAGTTAGCAAAACGCGGGTTAGACCTCGCCAAGAAAGGGCTACTTATTCAGGCTGTCACGGCCCTATTCGTTACCGCTTTCGCAGGCGCCGCAGGGGGAAGTCATTCCGCCATGTCGGCAGCGGCAGGTGCTTTAATTAGTATACTGCCTAACAGTGTTTTTATGGCTTTCGCGTTTCGTTACGCAGGTGCCAGTAAAAACGACCTTGTTGCACGGAGTTTTAGCCAAGGCTCAAAATTGAAGCTGGCACTGACAATCATTTTATTTGTAATTGCTTTTAAAGGCTTAAATGCCGCGCCATTAGAAATTTTCATGGCATTCGTGATTACAACCGCTAGCCACGGGCTAGCCATGTTTCATTACGGTACGAAAGAATAAAGACAGCGCGAGGCGTTGCGATAACGAAAACAACTTAATCGACCGATTGAGACTAAAGAACCAGTCACCAAATTTTTACACTTTACAACTTGGGTTAAACAATGGCATCTGAATACACTACCTCAGAATACATCAAGCACCACTTGACCAATGCCACCATGTGCTCAACTGACAACGGAATTGCTTTTAACAAAGCGTGTTCTGACGCCGGTTTTTGGGCATGGCATGTTGATACACTGGCATGGTCTATCGGTCTTGGTCTTCTTTTCCTAATCATCTTTAGAAGCGTTGCTTCAAAAGCGACAACAGGCGTACCTGGCAAAATGCAGGCGTTTGTTGAGCTAGTTGTTGAATTCGTTGACGACAACGTTAAAAGCACCTTCCACGGTAAGAGCGCACTTATTGCGCCATTAGCGCTAACTATCTTTGTATGGGTATTGCTAATGAACCTTATGGACTTGGTGCCAGTTGATCTAATTCCATGGGTGTCTGGTCTTATCGGCCAAGCGGCTTTTGGCATGGATCCACACGACGTTTACAATAAGGCAGTTCCAACCACTGACCTTAACTTGACGTTCGCACTGGCTTCAGGCGTGTTTATTCTTATTCTTTTCTATTCAATCAAGATGAAAGGCATCGGTGGTTTTGCGAAAGAACTTACTATGCAGCCTTTCGGTCACCCTATCTTTATTCCGGTGAACTTTATTCTTGAAACGGTTACTTTGCTTGCGCGTCCGCTTTCACTAGCACTGCGTTTGTTCGGTAACTTGTATGCCAGTGAGCTAATCTTCATTTTGATTGCTACAATTGGTTATTTCCAGCTTCCACTGCACTTCATGTGGGCTGTGTTCCATATTCTGGTACTTCCGCTTCAAGCGTTTATTTTCATGATGCTTACCATCGTGTACTTAAGCCTGGCGTGTGAAGACCACTAAGCATTAACGGGTGTCGGTTTTGATTTCTAATCGACACCGTTTTTACAGAGTTTGACTTTTAAACATTAACTTTAAATTTAACTTAAATCGGAGACGTAAATGTTATACATCGCTGTTGCACTACTGATTGGTCTTGGTGCCCTTGGTACCGCTATTGGTTTCGGTCTACTAGGTGGTAAATTCCTTGAATCTGCTGCTCGTCAACCTGAACTAGCACCTCAACTACAAGTTAAGATGTTCATCGTAGCGGGTCTTATCGACGCCATCGCGATGATCGGTGTTGGTATCGCTCTATACCTATTGTTCGCTGTTGGTGCCTAATTCTACTAAACACTTTTTTAGCGAACTTTAAGAGGAGGGGCGATTGTGAATTTTAACGCCACTTTTATTGGTCAATTAATCGCCTTCGCTGTGTTCGTGGTGTTCTGCATGAAATATGTATGGCCTCCACTAATGGCAGCGATTGAAGAACGTCAGAAGAAGATTGCCGATGGGCTTGAAGCTTCTGAGCGTGCAGAGAAAGACCTAGAGCTTGCTCAAGCGAAAGCTACTGAGCAATTGAAAGATGCGAAAGCGCAAGCAGCTGAAATTATCGAGCAGGCTAAAAAGCGTGCCAACCAATTGGTTGACGAAGAAACGCAAAAAGGCCATGCGGAACGCGAGAAGATTATCGCTTCTGGTTATGCCGAGATTGAAGCTGAACGCAATCGTGCCAAAGAAGATTTGCGCAAGCAGGTTTCTGCACTTGCAGTAGCTGGCGCACAGCAAATCTTACAACGTGAAATCGATGCAAACGCACAAAACGACATTGTTGAAAAACTTGTCGCTGAGCTTTAATAGGGAGATGAGCCATGTCTGAATTGACAACCGTTGCTCGTCCTTATGCTAAAGCTGCTTTCGATTTTGCTGTCGAGAAAGATGCCGTTGCAAAATGGCAAGAAATGCTCGCCTTTGCAGGCGCTGTAGCAGCGAACGATGACATGCACCAGCTTTTGTCTGGTGCGGTTGCCGCTGACACGCTTGCCGACATTTTTAACAATGTTTGTGGTGAGCAACTCGACGAACACGGCCAAAACCTAGTAAAGGTTTTGGCTGAAAATAAACGTTTAGCCGCGTTGCCTGAAATTTCTACTTTGTTTGATGCATTTAAAGCAGATTACGACAAAGAAATAGAAGTGGACGTAACCTCAGCAACTACGCTGACCGATGCACAACAAAATGAGTTGGTTGCATCTTTGGAAAAACGTTTGGCACGTAAAGTGAAGCTTAATTGTAACGTGGACCCTGCCCTGATCGCTGGAATGGTAATTAATGCCGGCGATACAGTTATTGATGGTTCCGTAAAGTCGAAATTGAACCGTCTAGCAGACGCGTTGCAAGCATAACGGGGATAAGAGCATGCAACTTAATTCCACTGAAATTGCTGAACTGATCAAGAAAAGAATTGAACAGTTCAATGTAAGCAGTGAAGCACGTAATGAAGGTACTATCGTCGCAGTAACAGACGGTATTATCCGCATTCATGGCCTTGCAGATGTAATGCAAGGTGAAATGATCGAGCTTCCTGGAAGCCGTTACGCAATTGCACTAAACCTTGAGCGAGACTCTGTAGGTGCAGTTGTTATGGGTCCTTATGCGGACCTTAAAGAAGGCGATAAAGTACAATCTACTGGTCGTATTCTTGAAGTACCAGTAGGTAACGCACTACTAGGTCGTGTTGTTAACACACTAGGTGAGCCTATCGATGGTAAAGGCGCAATCGACGCTGCTGGTTTCGAGCCAGTTGAAAAAATTGCACCTGGCGTAATCGAGCGTCAATCGGTAGACCAGCCAGTACAAACTGGTTATAAGTCAGTTGACGCCATGATCCCAGTAGGTCGTGGTCAGCGTGAGCTTATCATCGGTGACCGTCAGTGTGGTAAAACAGCAATGGCTGTTGACGCTATCATCAACCAAAAAGGTACAGGCATTAAATGTGTGTACGTTGCGGTTGGTCAGAAAGCATCTACTATCGCTAACGTAGTACGTAAACTAGAAGAGCACGGTGCACTTGACCACACTATCGTGGTTGCAGCATCTGCATCTGAGTCTGCTGCGCTTCAATACCTAGCGCCTTACTCTGGTTGTACTATGGGTGAATTCTTCCGTGACCGCGGTGAAGACGCGCTAATCGTATATGATGATTTGTCTAAGCAAGCTGTTGCTTATCGTCAAATCTCACTACTACTTAAGCGTCCACCAGGCCGTGAAGCTTACCCAGGTGACGTATTCTACCTTCACTCACGTCTACTAGAACGTGCTGCACGTGTAAACGAACAATACGTTGAGCGTTACACAAACGGCGAAGTGAAAGGTAAGACAGGTTCATTGACTGCGCTTCCAATTATCGAAACGCAGGCTGGTGACGTATCTGCATTCGTACCAACTAACGTAATCTCAATTACCGACGGTCAGATCTTCCTAGAAACTGACTTGTTTAACGCAGGTATCCGTCCAGCGGTTAACGCTGGTATCTCGGTATCTCGTGTTGGTGGTGCTGCACAGACTAAAATCATCAAGAAGTTGGGTGGCGGTATCCGTCTAGCCCTAGCTCAGTATCGTGAACTTGCGGCGTTCTCGCAGTTTGCTTCTGACCTTGATGACGCAACTCGTGAGCAACTTGAGCACGGTGAGCGCGTAACTGAGCTAATGAAGCAGAAGCAGTACGCACCACTTTCAATTGCTGATATGGGTGTATCTCTGTTCGCGGTAGAAAAAGGTTTCCTTAAGGGTATCGAGCTTAACAAAATCCTAGATTTTGAAGCCGCTCTTCACTCTTACATGAACAGCGAACACGCTGACCTTATGAAGACTATCAACGAATCAGGTAACTACAACGACGAGATTGCCTCTAAGTTGAACGACGCTTTAACAAACTTTAAAGCGACACAAACTTGGTAATCAATGGTGCTGGTGTTTAACCACCAGCGCAATTCGTTGAGTAATCGGAGAGATAGTCATGGCCAGCGGTAAAGAAATAAAAGGTAAGATTGGGAGTATCAAAAATACTCAGAAGATTACCAGTGCGATGGAAATGGTTGCTGCGTCTAAAATGAAAAAGGCGCAGGAACGCATGGCTTCTGGCCGTCCATATGCACAAAATATGCTTAAAGTGATTGGTCACATTGCAAACGGTAACCTTGAATATCGCCATCCTTATTTGGAAGAGCGTGAAGTCAAGCGCGTCGGTTACATTGTGATTTCCACTGACCGAGGCTTATGTGGTGGCTTGAACACCAATGAATTTAAGCTCGTCACTCAAGACGTCAAAAAATGGCGTGAACAGGGTGTAGAAGTGGATTTCGCTGCATTAGGTTCTAAAGCGTGCAGTTTCTTCAACCGCTTTGGTGGCAAGTTGCTTGCTGCTGAATCTGGTTTAGGTGACAAGCCGTCTGTGAGCGATGTAGTGGGTGTTGTACGCGTTATGCTTAAAGCGTACGACGAAGGACAAATTGACCGAGTATTCTTGGTATTCAATGACTTCGTTAACACCATGACACAGAAACCTGTGATCAATCAGTTATTGCCTTTGCCAAAGTCAGAAGACGAAGAATATCAACATCGTTGGGACTACATCTACGAGCCAGATCCAAAAGAAATTTTGGAAGCACTAATGGTTCGTTACATTGAGTCTCAGGTGTATCAGGGTGTTGTAGAAAACGCGGCGTCAGAACAAGCTGCGCGAATGGTTGCCATGAAGGCAGCAACCGACAACGCCGGTAACCTCATTGATGAGTTACAACTGGTATATAACAAAGCGCGTCAGGCTGCAATCACACAAGAAATCAGTGAGATTGTGAGCGGTGCCGCAGCGGTGTAGGCAAAGGTTTAAAAGAGATAACGAGGACAAATTATGAGTCAAGGTAAGGTCGTCCAAATCATTGGCGCCGTTGTGGATATTGAATTTCCACAAGATGCGGTACCAAGAGTTTATGACGCACTACAAGTTACCGAAGGTGACTTGTCAGGTCTAACCCTGGAAGTGCAACAGCAATTAGGTGGTGGTGTTGTTCGTGGCATCGCACTAGGTACTACTGATGGACTAAAACGTGGTCTTGCAGTAGAAAATACCGGTAACCCAATCATGGTTCCAGTTGGTACGAAGACACTTGGTCGTATCATGGACGTATTGGGTAACCCAATCGACGAAGCAGGCCCAATTGGTGAAGAAGAGCGTATGTCTATTCACCGTGAAGCGCCTAGCTACGAAGATCAGTCTAGCTCGGTAGAACTACTAGAAACTGGTATCAAAGTAATCGACTTGGTTTGTCCATTCGCTAAGGGTGGTAAAGTTGGTCTATTCGGTGGTGCGGGTGTAGGTAAAACCGTAAACATGATGGAACTTATCCGTAACATCGCAATCGAGCACAGCGGTTTCTCAGTATTCGCTGGTGTTGGTGAGCGTACGCGTGAAGGTAACGACTTCTATCACGAAATGAACGAATCAAACGTACTTGATAAAGTATCGCTTGTATACGGTCAGATGAACGAGCCACCGGGTAACCGTCTACGTGTTGCACTTACCGGTCTAACAATGGCTGAGAAGTTCCGTGACGAAGGCCGTGACGTTCTATTCTTCGTAGATAACATCTATCGTTATACCCTAGCAGGTACTGAAGTATCAGCACTTCTAGGTCGTATGCCATCTGCGGTAGGTTACCAGCCAACTCTTGCAGAAGAGATGGGTGTACTTCAGGAACGTATTACGTCAACGAAGACTGGTTCAATCACTTCAATCCAAGCGGTATACGTACCTGCGGATGACTTGACTGACCCATCTCCAGCGACAACCTTTGCTCACTTGGATGCAACGGTAGTACTTTCTCGTGATATCGCGTCTCTTGGTATCTACCCTGCGGTAGACCCACTAGATTCAACGTCTCGTCAGCTAGACCCGCTAGTAATTGGTCAAGAGCACTATGACGTAGCACGTGGCGTACAGACTGTTCTTCAGCGCTACAAAGAGCTGAAAGACATCATCGCGATCCTAGGTATGGACGAACTATCTGAAGAAGACAAGCAAGTGGTATCACGTGCTCGTAAGATTCAGCGTTTCCTATCTCAGCCGTTCTTCGTAGCAGAAGTATTTACTGGTGCACCTGGTAAATATGTATCGCTAAAAGACACAATCAGTGGCTTTAAAGGCATTCTAGAAGGTGAATACGATCACCTACCAGAGCAAGCCTTCTACATGGTTGGTTCTATCGAAGAAGCGTTAGAGAAAGCCAAGAAAGCATAATGACGGGGCTAGCATCAGCTAGCCTAGCATCATGCTAACGTACCTAATCAGGAGGTTCACATGGCAATGACAGTACATTTGGACGTAGTAAGCGCCGAGAAAGCGATTTTCTCAGGTCGCGTTGAAACGATTCAGGTGACAGGTAGCGAAGGTGAGCTGGGTATTCACCCAGGGCACGCGCCACTTATCTCTGCTATTAAACCTGGTATGGTGCGTTTGGTTAAACAGCACGGTGAAGAAGAAGTAATTTATGTTGCTGGTGGTGTACTAGAAGTACAGCCTGGCAACGTTACCGTACTGGCTGATACCGCGGTTCGAGCTGAAGATCTTGACGAGCAGGCAGCAGAAGAAGCCAAACGACGTGCAGAAGAGCACATCGCCAACCCAGGCGCTGACTTTAATTATGCTGAAGCAGCTCACGAGCTTGCAGAAGCTATTGCTCAACTTCGTCTTATTCAGAAGTTACGCAAGTAAAAAGCACAGCTTTGAAAAAACCCGCCTTATGGCGGGTTTTTTATTGCCGAACGAAAAGTGGTCGTTCACGTTCCATTGCGTTTATTTTTATTGCTTACATTGTTATTAGCGCTTAAGGTTGTGAGGTTATCTTTGATCAAAAGTACACTAGTACACTGAGTTAGAAATACGGCTTAGGTGCGTTACTTTATCTGCTAGTAAAAAAATATTATTAATGAAGCTCAATCCCTACGCTAATGTACACAACGGTGCATTTATAGGACTGTATCCAGCATTGTTGGTTGCTGCGCTCCTTATGGTGCATTACTTCTCGGGAGCATTAGCTTTACCTATTAAAGAGAGCGGTCTAAGAGACTTCAACACAGCAATAGGTATGAGTTTACTATCAGGCTATTTTTGGTTTTGTATTCAGCTAAATCACAAAAATGTAGTAAGTACTTTGATCTCAATCCTTGTAAAAACAAGTCAGTTGAGTCATTTGAATCAGCACAGGCTAAAGTTATCAAGCAAGTTTCAACTACAATCCGCTAATTGCCTATTTATCGCCATCTTAAATACTGTTGTATATGTTCTTGTAGAGAACCTTCTTCTTAACGATGTAAAGTTTTACCAATATGTAATAACGATCTGCGCCGTTTTATTTTGGTTTTTGTTCTTTCTTTTTCTAGCGCAATCTTCATCGAATGTTAGCTACCTAAAAGATCACGTACTTAGCCAAACCGAGAACTATTACGATCACTTAAACTCACTTTCTTCTTTAGCAAGACTTTCCTTTGTGAATGCTACCCTCTCGTTAGGCGCTATTTCACTGTTCCCCATTTTTTGGTTAGGAAAAAATATTCCAATCTACGACATTTTGATGACGCTTTTATTTTCGGTAGTAATCGGTGTTTATCTCTTTTTTCCTGTTGTGAGGTTAAAGTCTCAATGGGTAAAGGAGAAGTCGAACGTAAGCGGTAAACTTGTAGAGGAAATGGAATGTAAGATTTCGTCTGACAAGCTAAAGCAATATGAAAGATGTGAGCAAGAGTTGGAAAGGTTAAGTGTTCTTTCAATGAGACTATTCGAGAGAAGGGATAAGGTAAGGTTAATCGCTTGCCTGTCTTTCATAACAATAATGTGGAGTTTAGCCCTCTTTGTTTCCTAAGTTTGATAGGTAACAATGAGCCAGCTAATACGATTAAGCATATGAAACGCACTGTTTTAATCGACAACCTAATATACCCAATACTGCTAATCCTATTTATGGTTGGTTTGCATTACATTTCTGGAACTATTAAATTTCCAGTGGAATCAAGTGATGCACAACGAGACTTTAATACAGCTATGGGAACATCACTGCTTAGTGGAGTGTTCCTGTTATCAATCAGAATACTTCAACAAAAAGTGGCTAATAACCTTCTTTTAGCTTTGCATGTTATTAAAAAGCACAATGATTTTGGGTTACACCGAAGAATATTATCCGAACGATTTAAAAAGCAACTCATATGGGCGATATCAATAGGTTTTATAATGCCTCTGCTATACATGATATCGGAAGGTGTTATAGAGCGAATACACGAAAAGGAAGTGTTTATTGTTGCAATGAGCGCGATACCCTTTTGGTTGCTTTTGTCTCTTTTTATTATGCAGCTGACAACAGTTAACAGGTACTTATGGAAGTTTTTGTCCGATGATACTGTTGATGCTATGGGGAAATTAAAGCTTTATAAGTACGTAATAAGCCTTACCGTAACAACAGTAATGACGACGTCGATGGTATTTTTGGTCATTCCCGTTTTTTGGATAAATCAGCCAATTCACCTCTTTGATGCAATTTTTATTTCCTGCTTGTTTGCATTTTTTGTAGTATTTCTGTTCACTCCTCTTATATATTTTCACCATCAAGTTAAAAAGATAAAACTAGCTGTGGCGAAAGAAATTGATAAGACAATAGCGCAGCTAATAAAACAAAGTTTGGTTGAAGAGAAAAGTAAAGAAATAGAGCATTTATTGCACGTAAAAGAAACGCTCTGCGACCCAAGGTCTTTATGGAAATTATAACAAGTGTAGTGAATTCTGCTGTTTTGCTAGTTTGTATTACACCAACGTGGTGAAAGGCTATGGCTGTTTAAATTTCTACATTTAAGGAACTTACCTTATGCGAATATACGGCGACAAGCGCTCTGGAAATTGCTACAAGCTTCAATTACTCCTTTCATTACTGGGTAAGACTTGCGAATGGGTTGATGTAGATATAATGAAAGGAGAAACAAGAAGTCCCTCTTTTCTTGAGAAATCTCCGAACGGGAAAATACCGCTACTTGAGTTAGACGATGGAAGAGTACTTTCAGAGTCCAATGCCATCATGCACTACCTCGCATCAAATACGCCTTTTGTGCCTTCTTCGCCTTATCATTTTGCACAGCTTTTACAATGGCAGTTTTTCGAACAGTACAGCCACGAACCCTATATTGCCGTTGCTCGTTATATTAATGTGTATTTAGGGCTGCCAGATGACAGAAAAGCAGAATATGAATCAAAACAAGCGGGTGGCTATCGCGCGCTGGCGGTGATGGAGCAACAACTTAAAAAAATGCCATTTCTAACGGGTGATACCATTACCCTTGCAGATATCTCTCTGTTTGCTTATACCCACGTTGCGCATGAAGGTGGATTTGACCTGTCAGCTTATCCTTCAATACGAAATTGGATTAATTTAATTAAAAACCAGAATGGTTATATTCCGATGAAGGCGTAGCGGGTTCTAGGTAAGGCTCAGCGCTATAATTGTCTTCTATGAGACGTTGGCCCCTGCCATAGATTCTGCAAGGCTCTCTGTGCTTTATGGAGCCCTGACACATCGGTTTCTTCTATGCACTGTATTGCATAAGCGGTTGCTTCGAGCGTAGAAAGCGCCTTATTTAATGTGGTGTGACGAATCGAGTAGTTAGAAGGTGGCGCAGAAGTGAAGTGAAAGTTCTGCAATTCTGTGAGCCATGGGTTTTGTTTAACTAATCCAAATACTTGTTTCCAACTGCCATCCAGAAGTATTAACGTATCGATTTGACTGAGCACGGTGGGGGCAGCTTTTTCAATAGGAGTACTTTCTTCACTTGGATAAATTAACGCGGTGCGCTTAAGCAAGCATTGTTCAGATAGTGATTGCATAGCAATGCTATCGTTAGCGAGAACTATTCGTGTGGTCGGTATACACAAAGTGATCAGGCGGGCAGTATTTTTTGCATGACTAGCCTCCTTTTCATGTTGGATAATCACGATCTCTAACGATGTGCTCACGGCATTAATGTCCGAACATATACACGTTTTTTGAGGGTATCCACAGTGGTCACAATAAAGGCGCATTACCCAACTTCTCAATTCTTTTCTTTAGCGTTTACATCACTTACTGAATAAGTAACTTAACAGATAGGATAATATACAATATGCCAGAGGTCGCAGTACAATTTAGAGTTGAGAAAACGCTTTCTTTTGTGCCTGAAGGGTGTGTGATAAGTTACGCCCTGCTCGCAGACCTATGCGGATTACCTGGCAGAGCTAGAATGATGGGTAAGTGTCTTAGAGAAATTAATAGCAATTGCAATTGGCACCGCGTATTGCGTTCAGATGGTAAGATTGCATTTCCCGCAGGCTCCGACAAGGCAAGCGAGCAGCGAGAGCGTTTAGTAGAAGAAGGTGTCGTAGTAAAAAACTACCGTGTTAATATGACACAGTTTGGTTGGAAGCCAGATTTACACACTTTGCTTATAGAGTTAGAGTACTGAAGCCTCTCTTATCTAAATTGAGAGTAGTTAGCGAATAAATGGCGATTAAAATAGTGCAGTGCGAATAACATGATAAAAAAGATTACTATTGATCAGCTAGTGCCAGGAATGTTTGTTCATCAAATATTAGAGCAGAAAGGTGCTCTTAAGGTAAAAAGCCAAGGACGTGTTACGTCAGATGATGTGATAACTGCACTTAAAAAACGCGGTGTAAAAACGCTGGCAATTGATACGGATAAAGCATTTAAGGTTGAAGAACGAGAGTCTTCTTCTGCGGCTGAAACGTGCCCTACTCCGACTTCTACTGATTCAGTAAAATCAAAAAAAGTGTCGCTTGAAAATGAGCTTGTTAGAGCTGAAAAACTGCATAAACAAGGGAAAGCTATCCAGAAGCTTCTGCTTGCCAGTGTTCAAAAAGAGATGCCATTTGATGCAAGTATTCCTAAAGCATTTTCAAGCAAACTAGTCGCCTCGGTAGATAGAAACCCCGAAGCATTACTTTGTTTGACCAAAATTCGTGAAAAAGACGACTATTTACTAGAGCACTCACTCAATGTCGCTATTCTGCTGGCAAACTTTGCTAACTATCTAGGGATGTCAGAAGACGAGGTACAAGACCTCTCTTATGCTGGTTTTCTTCATGACTTAGGCAAAATAAAGATCCCAGATGAGATTCTCCATAAGCCCGGCCGCCTTACAGACAGTGAGATGGAGGTCATGAAGGGACATGTAAAACACGGTGTAGACTACTTAAAAAGTACTGAAATTGCGCCCCCACTCATTCAGGCAATAAGCGAGCACCACGAGCGACTAGACGGCCTAGGTTATCCTGCCGGAACCAAAGGGGACGATATAAGCCAAGCTGGCCGAATGCTGGCCATTGCAGATATGTACGACGCACTAACTGCAGATCGGGTATACAAATCGGGTATGTCGAGTCAGAGGGCGTTCTCTATTTTAATGAGTGATGCGCCAACGCGTCTAGACCAGTCTCTCGTCCAACAGTTTATTAAGTGCTTAGGTGTTTATCCGGTAGGGAGCCTGGTTTTACTGTCGAATGATAGACTAGCTATGGTACTTGAGCAGAAAGACTCGCCCCTCACACCGCTTGTGAAAGTCTTTTATTCGGTCCGCAACAACCATTACCTTACGCCCAAGGATATAGACCTATCTTCGGATAAAACCGTTAGTATTACTAAGGCTGTGGTTGCCTCTGATTACAAAATAGATGTAAATACATTTTTTGAACGCTCCGTTTCTATTGGCTAAAATGTTACTTTTTAGCAACACAGTGTATTATTTACACTGTGTAACATCGTCTTTTTTCTACTGCTTATTATCTTTTCCTCACTGATTTAGCTTACGTTCAGTTTTGATCTCCTACACTATATTAAGCTTAGCGTGGTGACCGCGCCTCTACTATTGGCCTTGCCGGCGAGGTAGGTTAGAGGTAGCTGGGCTCTCATCAGAGAGCCACCATTACCTAAACGGAAGATATTTACTGATGGAACGTTAATTGCTATTACTGTAATTGTTCAATAAAAATTAACACAAAGCTTGTTGAGGGTGGCAATGGAAAAATGCAACTCATCAATATTGAGCTTTTAATTTAAATAAGAGGAAGTTATGAAAAAGACTCTTGCTGTAAGTTTAATTGCTGCGTCATTAACGGTAGCAGGTTGCGCAACTGATCCGAACAATACGCAAAAAGGTGCCGCAATAGGTGCTGTGGTAGGTGCATTGCTGGGTAAGGCAACGGGCGATCACGATAAAAGTCGATATGCGTGGGGCGCAGCGGTAGGCGCAATCGCAGGTGGTGCGATTGGTAATTACATGGACAAACAGGAAGAAGAGCTTCGAAATGAACTTTCTGACACAGGTGTTCAAGTGGTTCGTGAGGGAGATAACCTACGCTTAATTATGCCTGGCGACATTACTTTTGCTACCGACAGCTCTAGTATCAGCCCCAACTTTAATCCGGTGCTTCAAGACGTCGCTAAAGTCGTAAACAATTACGAAAAAACCGTACTGATGATTAAAGGTCACACTGATGATACTGGTTCAGAGCAGTACAATCAGTCACTATCTGAGCGTCGTGCAGGTGCGGTTAAGAACTTGCTTATTAACTACTCAGTTAACCCTACGCGTATCACTACGGTAGGCATGGGTGAATATGCACCTAAAGTACCTAATAACAGTGCTGCGAACCGCTCGATGAACCGTCGTGTTGAAATGGAAATACAGCCTCTTACTCAGTCTAATACCTAAACGTTGGTAAGGCTGTAAGAGCAGAGAAGCCCCGTTTTATCGGGGCTTTTTTTATTGCGCAGCCTTGATTTGTTTTGCAACGCTATCTGCTAGTGCATTGGGAATAGGGATAGTTAGATGGTATTGGGTTATCTTCCACCGCCCTTCTTCTTTTATTAATACCCCAGTACCGCGTGTTTCGCCCAGGCTTTCGTTATCGAGCAACTCATCGAACCAAGCTACGTCTTGATTAGGAGAGAAATAAACGTTTCTGGTTTTCGGGTGATATGTCCATCCTTTGCCCTTGTCAAAATGAGGTTTAGCATATGCTTTAAACGCTTCTTTATTCCACACCTCTGATGCGTCGGTGCCAATGAAAACAGCGGTATCATGGTACAAATTGAAATACTCGTCCATGTCGGCAATAGATGCATTGTGATGCAAGGCATCTAGCGTTTGATTAACTCGTTCGCGATTGTCGTTAGCATAGGTGAATGAGGTAGCAAACATTAAGATCAAAACTATTAATAGCTGTTTCATAGGGGCTCCAATTTGTTCTTAGGCTATACCATATGCTATCTGACGCGTTATTAGTACATTCGAACCAAAGCTTTGTTATTTTTACGTGTTATGTTATATCATAAGTTTGGTTGTGTAGCCCATACTCAGACTAGTGTTGGTAGCTATCTAGCATCTTTTATTGCCGTTACGCTTATAACAATTATTTCTGCCAAATATAGTAAATACAATGCCTTCAAGTATTCAACGAAACCGTATTGGAAGTATCGATATGATGCGTGGTTTAGTCATGCTCATAATGCTAGTTGACCACGTGCGAGAACGCTTTTTTCTGCATATGCAGGTAACGGATCCTATGGATATTGATACAACGTCACCTGCGCTATTTTTCACGCGGCTGGCCGCACACTATTGCGCACCCACCTTTGTGTTTTTGACAGGCCTATCAGCGTGGCTATACGCCAATCCAGTGGATAAAGCTAATAGTCCCAAGCCAAAACGCAACGTTAGAGAATTTCTGATTAAACGTGGGTTGTTTATTTTATTTTTAGAGATCACGCTAATTACCTTTAGTTGGGGAGCGAGTTTTCAGACCATTTATCTCCAGGTAATGTGGGCTATCGGCGTCAGTATGATCTCACTGGCTATATTAAGTTACCTACCCAGACCAGTGTTACTTGTAATCGGTCTTATCATCGTGTTTGGTCACAATGCGCTAACGTCAATTACCTATGTTCCACATGAAACAGGCTACACCCTGTGGACGATGTTGCACGACAGGGGGTATATACTCCAGTCGGCCTCACTAAATATTAAAGTAAGCTATCCAGTGCTTCCCTGGATTGGCGTAATCCTGCTTGGTTATGCTTGTGGACCTCTTTATAACCCGAGCATTGATATGGAAGTTCGAGGTCGATGGTTAATTGGCTTATGCGGAGTTTCGCTTGTTTTATTCCTTGTGTTACGTGGCTTAAATATTTACGGCGAAACTTTACCTTGGACGTTTCAGGACGGGGTGATTGCCACATTTATGTCGATATTCAACTTAACAAAATATCCCCCATCCCTGGCATTCCTGCTCCTTACTTTGGCAGGCATGTTTATATTGCTTTTTGCTTTCGAGAGAGTGAAAGACAATCAACTTAGGTTCTTAGACACATTCGGCTCGGTGCCAATGTTTTTCTATATCCTTCATCTGTACACGCTTCTTTTGATGTACGGTATTGCATTCATTACGTGGGGAGCGAACAAAGGGAAATATGTGGGTGTAGATAATATCTTTCAGATTTGGGCGATTTCTGCTGGTCTTAGTTTGGTGCTTTACTTCCCTGTTAAGTGGTTTAGTAGCTATAAGGCGAAACACCATTCTCCATGGCTAAAGTACCTGTAGGTTTAACTTTAGTGGCCATTGTTTGTCGTGTTATGAAGTAAACATTGTTCGCTGAACATATAACCGTAATCGCCCTGAGTTTAGATAATGGGGCGATTTGCGTTTGTATCTATCAGCCTTCGTGCTTCTCAGTCGATTCTCGCACAACCAAAGAAGGCTCAAAATAAAGTTGTACGTCATTCGTCTGACCATACACTTTGTTTAATATGTACTTGGCTGACATTTCGGCCATTTCTGCAATTGGGTTGCTTACCGTGGTAAGGCGGGGAAAAACATGGTGGGCAAATACCACATCATCGAAGCCCACGACAGATAAATCGTGGGGAAGACTCATTCCTAAATCTCTCGCGCAGCTTATTGCTCCTGATGCCATCCAGTCATTAGCACATACCAACGCGGTAAAAGGCACATCGCGAGCCAACAACTCTAATAGACCCACCTTCCCATCTTCTTCAGAATAATCACCGTTAAAAATAAGTTGTGGATTTGCAAGTATCCCCGCTTCTGATAAGGCGCGTTTGTGGCCTTCAAGGCGCAAGCTAGCATCGCGTTTATCAGTAGGCCCTGAAATATATGCAATATCCTTATGACCTAATTCAAGTAAATGGCGAGTGGCGAGATAACCGCCTTTTTCATTGTCTAGGCTGGTACACGCATCGGGTAAACCTTCTACCTGTCTATTGACCAAAGCAACAGGGAGTTTTGACTGATTTAGCTCCAGCAAATATTCATCAGACAAGGCTTCTGCGTGCATTATAAGCGCATCGCAGTTTCTGCTTATTAGAAACTCGACTGCATCTTTTTCCGTCTCAAGACAGTTCCTTCCTACGGTGATAATAACGTGCTTGTCAGCAGCCCTTAGTGTTGACTCTACTGCTTGCATCAAATCGCCAAAAAACGGCGCATTTAGTTCGGGTACAAGCACCCCAACACTGTCGGTGCGATTATTTGCAAGTGAGCGCGCAACTGAGTTTGGACGGTAATTTAGCTCCTTGACCGCTTTCTCTACTCGCTCCTTTAATACTTTGTTTACCGAAGCCTTACCGTTTAATACGCGGGAAACTGTGGATAAAGAAACACCTGCACGTTCGGCAACTTGGTAAATAGTAGGCACGTGATAAAACCTCGTTTTTTAAAACAATCACTCTAACTGATTGTATTATGCCGTTATCGGCGCCTGTGCGCTACGTCGAGTGAGCAATGCTTGCGTGACTTCTCTTTGTTTTTCGTCATTTAAAGGGTACAGACAGATAAGCGCCGCACCCGCAAAGCCAAATAACGCAGGAATCCAACTCATTAAGGATTTCATACCGGGAAGGGTCTGGTTAATGGTATTGAGATCAAGGCCATTGTAGCCATAACTTCCTAAGACTAATAGCACTAACGCCCCTGCAAAGCCGCCTCCGGTTTTCTGAACAAACGAGCCTGCAGAATAGACAAGCCCTGTTGCTCTTCGACCTGTTTTATATTCGCTGTAATCCGCCGAGTCACCAAGCATAGAGAAAAACAACGTAGGTAAAATAGCTGCAAAAAATTCGGCGCTACATCCTAATATGAATATCCCACTTATATTTCCTTGAGGAACAAAGTAAATACCAGACGTCAACACGCTACTTGCTAGCAGTGCGATGATAAAGAGCCTCTTGCGGCCAAACATACTTGCTAATTTCGACGTGGCTAGTGCCCCAAAAATGGAGACCACCAACAGAGCTATGAAAAAGTAGCCTGTGAGCAACTCATTTCCCATGTAATACTTAAAATAATAAGCAATAACGCCATATTTAATACCGTTAAACATCATAGTTAAAAAGCCCATTCCTAATAAAATAAGCCAGGGCTTGTTTGAAAGCAGGTCGATAATATCCTGCTGGGAGCGAGAATTTTGGGATTCTGGTCGGCGCGTTAGCCGCCTTATTGCTAAAGTGGTAAATGCCATAACAGCAATGAAGATTGCCCCCGTTAGTAGGTCTCGATAGTAAAAAAAGGCGGTTATCGCTGACAGAGGTACCAGTATTAACGGTAGCTGTTTTCCTAAATCGATAAGCTCAGATGACAACGAACGACGTCCAGTTAATTGCTGATTCTCTGATCCGTTGTGCGTTATACCATTTAACGAATTACAAGATTGGGGTATTTGTTGCAATGTCACGCGCTCTTTCGTAGTAAATACGGTAACGCACATCAACACGACCAGTAGTGTGGCAAAAAGCCACATGGTGTACTGGTATCCAACGGCATTATTTCCCTGACCTAGCGAGTCCACCAGCATAGGCAAGCATCCCATAACCAGAAGTCCTCCAAGGAATGCTCCCGCAAAGCGAAATCCTGACAGGCTTGTACGCTCTCTGTCATCACTGGTCATTACACCCATTAACGCGGAATACGGCACATTGTTAACCGTATACGCCAAGGTTAACCCAATATAGGTTAGATAGGCGTAAATGAGCTTGCCTGAATATGAGAGTTCTGGTGTGGTGAAGCAAAGGACCATAAATAGCCCTAGAAACGGTGTAGAGCCTAAAATCCAAGGGCGAAACTTACCCATTTTGGTTTGAGTTCTATCCGCAATCATCCCCATGATGATATCGGTGACTCCGTCTGAAAGGCGTACTACAAGAAACAACATGGCAGCGGCAGCGGCTGTTATCCCAAATGTATCGGTGTAAAATACCGCCAAATAGGCCAGTGCGCCCCGCCACACTAAATTGGCCGCTGCGTCACCCATTCCATAACCTACTTTTTCTTTTAATGTCAGCTTATGGTTCATTGCTCGTCCTACCGTTGTTATTGTCGACTTGCTATAAGTGTCTTATAGGCATTGGCGCTGAGTTTAAGGGTACGCTTTTGCGTATCAAAATCCACATAAACTAATCCGAAACGTTTTGCATAACCTTCAGCCCATTCAAAGTTATCAAGAAGGCTCCAAGCGAAGTAACCGCTCACTTCCACTCCGGCTAATACGGCGTTATGCACCATGTTTAAATGGGTATGGTAGTAAGAAACGCGGTCGACGTCGTTAACTTCACCATCGATAAGCTTATCCGCCATCGCTGCGCCATTTTCAGTAATAAAAATGGGTGGTAACGTATAGCGCTCATTCAGCGACGTAAGCAAATCGTAAAGCGCCTTGGGATAAATTTCCCAGCCAATATCAGTAAGTGGTCCTTGATGGGAATGCTCATAATACAGTGCGTTTTTCTCTCGGGGGGCTGAATAATGTAACCGAGTGTAGAAATTAACACCCAGATAGTCGAGCGGCTGGCATATTATCTCCATATCTCCATCTTCGACTGGCGGCCTGTCTGCTTCGTCTAGATCAAATAATACTTCAGGGTAGCGCCCTTCCATTACCGGCTGCATATACCACTGGTTTATATATTCGTCTGCTTTGCGGGTGGCTAACAGGTCATCTGTGTCCTGCGTCGCGGGGTAGCATGGCGTAAAATTCAACACTATGCCCGCTTCACTGTTTGGTACATTTTTTCTGAGCACCTGCATACCCAGTCCATGCGCTAGCAGTATGTGATGAGCTGCAGTACGCCCATATTTTCTACCCGTTTTGCCAGGGGCATGTACGCCTATTTCATACCCAAGATAAGCGCTGCAGAAAGGTTCATTGAATGTCGCGTAAGAATATACGTCTTCTCCGAGCGCCTGACTGATTTTGTCTACATAGTGTTCAAATGCATAAGCGGTTTGTCGGTTAAGCCATCCACCTTTATCTTCTAGGTGTTGAGGGAGATCCCAATGATAAAGCGTTGCAAACGCCTTAATCCCTTTTTCATTTAAAGCTTTAACTAACGTCTTATAAAAGGCAACGCCTTGCGGATTCAACTCACCCTCTTGTGTCATGACCCGCGGCCAAGAAATTGAGAAGCGATAGGCATCCACATTTAAATCTAACAAGATGTCGAAATCTTCTTTCCAACGAACAATATGCTCACAAGCTACATCACCATTTGAGTGATCTGCAATAGCAGAAGGCTGTTCACAAAACCTATCCCAAATACACTCGAGACGGTTATCCACATCCCCTTCTATTTGAAAACTTGATGTGGCAGTTCCATAAAGGAATGACTTCTTAAGCAAGGGACTGCCAGCAGGTAGCGAAATGCTGTTCATAGTAGATAACCTTTTTCTAACTGTGCGTAGTTTCCGTGTTTGTCGTGCCGCACGTGAAATCTGAAATAACAGAGCGGTTATAGCACAAATAAAAAACAATTAGAAAGCGCTTTCTCAAATAAATGTCATTTTATCGTTAATGAAAATGGAGGTTGATCAATTCTTTAGGCTTTCGACTAAAAAGTTATCCTTTTGCTATTATTCTCATATCTTTTTGAAATTAATAAATAAAATGTATTGTTTGACGCATTTCATTCCGTTCTTAAAATAAAGTGCTGTGAATTAATTGTAAAAAATGTGTTGATATTAAACTTTTGTTGAATTAATGTTCGGAAAGCGCTTTCTTTTGTGCGGGTTTTCTAGCTTCTCTTTGGGAAAGCCCTTTCTGATGGCGCCTAAGGTTCACAACACACATAAAAGCCACTAATAAAGAGAGATAGACCGTGACACAGACAACACCACGTAAAAGCAAAATCGCAGCAAGCTTGTCATTAATACTCGGGACCGCATTAAGCAGTGGCGTTATGTCACCTGCGGCGGCACAGGAAGCAGAAAAAGACATAGAAATTATTCAGGTATCAGGCATACGAAGCAGTGTGCAAAAGTCGATGGGGATTAAGCGCGACTCAGCAGGTGTTGTCGATGCCATTTCAGCAGAAGATATAGGTAAATTTCCAGATACCAACTTAGCGGAATCGCTCCAGCGTATCACTGGTATTTCGATAAACCGAAACAATGGTGAAGGTAACCAGGTTACCGCTCGCGGATTCGGTCCAGATTACAATATGGTTACCTTAAATGGACGTACGATGCCTGGCTCCGCGTTACCTGGTGGTGGCGGCGTCGCGAACTCTAGAGCTTACGACTTTTCTGATCTAGCTTCTGAAAGTGTAAGATCAGTAGAAGTCTACAAGACTGGCAGAGCGAGTATCGCGACAGGCGGGATTGGCGCTTCAATTAATATCAAAACAGCCAGACCCTTCGATTCAGCAGACAACGGTTTTACTGCAAGCGTTGGCGCTAAAGCACTGCATGATACTACTAACCGCGTGGGTGATGACGTAACGCCAGAAGTATCGGGCTTTATCAATTACCTCAATGATGACAATACCTTTGGTGTCACGTTTACAGGTTCATTCCAACAACGGGATAGTGCTGCGCAAGGTGCGTTTGTTAACCAGTGGAGAGTCAATCCATTTGATGGCACGGTACCGCAATCTCCTGATCCGTCGAATCCAAATAGTGGCGACCCTGTAGTGTTGAACAACGCCCCCGCTATTGGGCAGCTTTACGGCATTCCATCTGATTTACGTTACTACATGGCAGACCGCGAGCGTGATAGAACCAATGCACAGCTAACATTCCAGTTTGCCCCGTCGGAAAAGATGACGGCCACGCTAGATTACACGTATTCAAGGCAGGACCTGTTTGAGGCGCGAGCTGAACAGTCAATTTGGATGGATGACCGGTACTTTGCGGAACTGACCTTTGACGATGAAGCAGTAAAGACACCGGTATTAATCACTCAGGAACGCAGAGATTTACTGCCTCGTGACCTAGGTTTAGCACTTCAGGAACTAAACCAAGTTAATGAAAATAAATCGATTGGTCTGAATTTAGAGTACTTAGTTAACGATGAATTAACGTTAATCTTTGACCTACACAACTCTACGGCGGAAGGCCGTCCCGATGCGCCCTATGGAACGTGGACAAACCTTGGTTTAGGTGCAAACGTGGTCAGAGGGCAAGGTGTCGATTTTAGAGGCGACTTCCCTATTATGTTCGTCGATTTTGACGATGCCGCTCGAGACAACCTAAACGGTAACGGCGTACTTGACCAAGATGATGTAGGTACATCAATACTAGACATGAATTTCTCGTCGCAAGATACCGAGATCACCCAAGCTCGTCTTGATGGGTCTTACGTTATGGATACTGGAACCATAAACTTTGGTATTGAGTCACGCTCAATGGAAAGCACATCGCTTCAGTCACTTACCCGTCATACCATGGGCAACTGGGGAATAGAAAACCCAGGTGAGCTTCCTGCTGGCTCTCTAACTCCACTCGATTTAGTAAACGAATTTGATGACTTTAACACAGGTGGCATGTTCTCTCAGGGCTTCACCGGGAGCGTGGCTGAAATAGGCGCATTTGCAGCACAGCAGTATGGTTTTGATTTAGTTGCTAACAACCCGTTTGCCACCAATCGCACCATTGAAGAAGACATAACCGCTGTTTACTTTGAGTTCGATTTATCGGGCGAGTTGAATGGCATGGAGTATAACCTTCTTACTGGCGTGCGCTATGAAAATACAGATGTTACATCAATTGCGAACATAAGTTTGCCTAGCGGTATTGCATGGGAAGGTAACAACGATTTCAACGTGCGCTTTGGTAGCGAAATGGAAGACGTGGAAGTTAAATCTAGTTACGATCACGTATTACCTGCGTTCGATTTTGACATAGAGCTTGTGGAAAATATGATTGCTCGTTTTTCTTACAGCAAAACTATCGCACGACCAACTTATAATAGGTTAAGCGCTGCATCGACCGTGTCGCCGCAAAGCTTCCCTACCCTTATAGGTACTGCCACTACGGCGACGGCAAGTTCAGGTAATCCAACACTTATTCCACTTGAGTCCGATAACCTAGATCTATCGTTTGAGTACTACTTCGAAGAAACAAGCTATGTGTCGATTGGTTTCTATGACAAGCGAGTGAAAAATTTCATTGGTGATGAGCAGGTAGAAGAAAATGTATTTGGCTTGCGTGATGTAACCAATGGACCACGAGCACAAGAAGCGTTGGCCGAATTGGAAGCTCGTGGTATTCCAGTAAGCGACACGTCTTTATTTAACATGGTTGCCGCCTTAGAAAATGGCATTGACTATGATTCCCTCACCGATGAACAGTTTGAGCAGCAATTCGATATATTGCCAAACAGCGATGATCCGTTGCTGACTTTCATCAACTCTAAACCCGTTAACAATAAAGCTGCAAATATTTATGGTTTCGAGCTAGCTGCACAGCACTTCTTTGGTGAAAGTGGCTTTGGTGTACAGGCAAACTATACAACGGTTACTGGGGATATCGGTTTTGATAACAATGCGAACCCTTCTATTACACAATTCGCATTGGTCGGCTTAAGTGATACTGCAAACCTTGTATTAATGTACGAAAAAGATGCCTTACAGGCACGTATTGCATACAACTGGCGAGACAAGTTCTTAGACACTACTTCTCAGTACATCAATGAGCCGGGTTATACCGAAGCGTACTCACAAATTGATTTGAGTATTTCCTACGACATAACCGAAGATTTAACGGTGGCCTTTGAAGGTATCAATATCACGGAAGAGAATATTCGCCGACATGGAAGAACCAGCGCTATGCTGTGGAACTTAGATGAATATGGCGCAAGATATGCGTTAAGCGCCAGATATACATTCTAAATATTGGGGTGTGTTTACCCGCTAAAGCGCTTAGGGTTGCGCTTTAGCGGGTTTTTTTGTCATAGTGCTGTGTGAATAGTAAACAGTAATCAGATTAAATAATTTAGTGGTAGTGCTTTGGAAATTATCGTGGTTTTAGCGTATGAGTGATAAAGACAGTCATGGCAATATGCACAGGGTCGTTATTGTCGGTGGCGGCACCGCAGGATGGCTTGCTGCTGGAGTGCTAGCCGCAAAACTAAGCGCGAAACACACCATTACCATTATCGAATCTCCTAATATTCCCTCCATAGGTGTTGGTGAAGGCTCTTGGCCATCACTGCGCGACACCCTTCTTGATATCGGCATTAGTGAAACTGAATTCTTAACCCTGTGTCAGGGCGCGTTCAAGCAAGGCTCCAGCTTTGTTAATTGGCGTAAAGGCGGGCACTGCTATCACCATCCATTTACCGTTCCAACAGGGTACAACGAACTTGATACTCATACTTGTTGGCAAGAACTCGCGTCCAATACGTCATACGAAGATGCGTTTTCATTACAAGCTGTGATGTGTAGAGCGGATAAAGCGCCAAAACAAGTAGCAACGCCCGACTACGCTCATGTGCTCAATTACGGATATCACTTCGACGCTACAAAGCTTGCCGAATTGTTGAAAAAACATTGTGTAAGCAAGTTAAATGTTGCTCACCTTGTTGGCCATATTGCCCGTATTAATCAACACCCTAATGGCGACATTGAGAGCGTTTTAACTGAAGACGGGCAAAAAGTAGTTGGCGACCTATTTATCGACTGCTCTGGCAGCAGCGGCTTGCTTATCAAGGAACACTTTAATATTCCCTGGGTACCGGTTAAGCAGACTATGCTCAATGATCGCGCGGTTGCGATGCAGGTGCCATATTCAGATAATGACAGTGTAATAAAAAGCACCACAGTGGCTACTGCGCAAACCTGCGGATGGACTTGGGATATTGCGTTACAGCATCGACGTGGCGTTGGGTTAGTTTACTCGTCTGAATATGCAAGTGAAGAGCAGGCAAAACAGACGCTTATAGACTATGTTAGTGAACGCTATCCTGGCGCACAAGATGCACAGTTTTCATGCCGTACACTCTCTTTTGAGCCTGGCTACAGAGCACAGTTTTGGGTTAGAAACTGTTTAAGCTTAGGCATGTCTTCGGGGTTCGTTGAGCCGCTAGAAGCATCAGCCATTGCCATGGTCGAACTTGGCTTACGTATGCTGTGTGAAGCCTATCCGCAAAATAAAGCACACATGGAAATAGTCAGTAAGCGCTACAACAAGCGCTTTGAATATCGCTGGCAGCGAGTTATCGACTTTTTAAAACTGCACTATGTACTAAGCGATAGGGAAGAGACGTATTGGTTAGCGCAAAGAAACGAGGCTTCAATTCCTGACTCCCTTTCTGAGCTGCTTGAACTGTGGAAGTATCAAAGCCCTTCTCGGCTAGATCTCATTGAGAATGAGGAGATTTTCCCCTCTGCCAGTTATCAATTTGTGCTATACGGTATGGGCTTTTCTACATCGTCATCGGCACTTCGCCTAAGCGAAGAAGATAAGCGTAAAGTCTTGCACATTCGCGAATCGCTACAGCAAACTAAGCAACAATATTTACACGGCCTACCGTCCAACAATGCATTGCTCAACGATATTGCAAGACGTTACAACGAGTTAACCAATCAGCATAAACATCATCCACATTCGCCCTCTGAAAGCCAGGCTGATCAACATATATCTTCCTCAACTAATAATGATTCCGAGGTAAGTAAAAACAGCACTTCACAAAAAAAGGACGCTTCTTATGACCGTATCGGGTTTAGATAGCAGTAATAGTCAAACGCCCGTTAAAAACGTAGTCATTGCTGGTGGCGGTACTGCAGGGTGGATGGCGGCTACGGCGCTGTCACGACTTCTGGGTAAATCAATAAACGTTACGCTAGTCGAGTCAAAAGATATTGGAATTGTAGGCGTAGGCGAAGCGACTATTCCCCCTATAAGAACATTTCACAAGTTACTGGGCATCGATGAAAAAGCATTTATGCGCGCTACACAAGCTACGTTTAAACTTGGCATTGAGTTTGAGAATTGGCGCGAACAAGGTCATAGCTATATCCATTCCTTTGGAATTACCGGAAGAGAATGCTGGGCAGGAGAGTTTCACCATTTTTGGCTAAGGGCAAAAGAGTACGGGTTTGGTGGTGAATTTGGTGACTATTGCCCTGAACTTATTGCCGCTAAGCAGAGCAAGTTCGCTACATCAGAATCCATGCCGCTTAACTTTGCCTATCACTTTGATGCTGTCGCCTATGGTCGATTTTTAAAGTCTTTGGCGTGCGACGCTGGCGTAGTGCATAAGGAAGGTGACATAGAAAAAGTGGTTGTTTGCTCACAAACAGGCAATATCCAAAGTCTTCAATTAGCAAGCGGTGAAGCCATAGATGGTGATTTCTTTATAGACTGTACCGGCTTTAAAGGTCTGCTTATTGAGCAAGCCCTTCACACCGGATACGACGATTGGCAACACTATCTATTTTGCGATAGGGCTGTAGCCATGCAAACTGAGCTTACTGCGCCGCCCGTGCCATACACCAAAAGTGTGGCACATCAGGCCGGTTGGCGCTGGCAAATACCTCTTCAAGAACGAATGGGAAATGGATTGGTATTTTGTAGCCGATTTATGAGCGATGAAGACGCCATAGATACGCTTAAATCGCAGGTGACAGGTGCCCCCATTAATGAGCCTAGAGTAATTCGTTTTACTCCTGGAAAACGCAGGCGCGGTTGGAATAAAAACTGCGTGGCGCTAGGGCTATCCAGTGGATTTATTGAGCCTTTAGAGTCGACCAGTATTCATCTTATCATGACAGGCCTTATACGCTTAATGCGCCTATTCCCTTTCGATGGCATAACACAAAGCGCAATCGACGAATACAATAATAAGTTTGATAGCGAAATGTCGGCGATACTCGACTTCATTGTTATGCATTACAAAGTGACACAGCGTGAGGACAGCCCTTTTTGGCAGCAGTGTCAGCGCATGGACATTCCGTCTTCTCTTAAGCATAAACTGGATTTGTTTTCTGAATCTGGCCGTGTATTTTTAGATGACGGAGATATTTTTCGCGTCGATTCTTGGACCCAGGTGCTAATGGGTCAAGGTATGACACCAAAACAGTATCATCGCGTTGCCGACGAAATGAGTGAACAGTCTCTTAGGCAGTTTATGGCAGGACTCAAGCAACAAGTGGATAACCACGTAGCTAATCTCCCTCCACACCAGTCATTCTTAACGCAGTATTTAAGGTAATGACATAAGACGTTGCTATACAAAACTGTTGTTTAAACGTTTTGTCTGGCAGCTCTTATTTCCCTGTTTTCTTTTCGGTTTCACGCAAATTAATATATTTTTATCTGTATTATGTGTTTTTGATTTATGTGAATCTGACATAAAAAGCTGGTATCTCTGCGCAATTGAGATAGTTATTCCGGTATTAATAAGCTCGGAAGGAGAATCGACACTACTAACCCCTAATTTGCACACTAAGCGACCATTTAAAACAGGTTTACCCGATGGATAATCTAAATAGCAGTTATGTTCACAAACCTTTCATCCTTAGCAAAGGAAGTTTATGCCTTTTTCTTGTTCTCGCCAGTGCAAATGTTAAGGCCGACGCTGAAAGTAACTCGCCGGTAAAACGAACGCTAAATGGCGATATGACGTTGAATTGGCATGTTAACCCGAAACCAGCGACTAATTTCTCTGAAGTATTCACTAACGGGGTAGCTTATGGTCGTTTGCGGTCGAACACATTTTATTGGGACCAAAAAAACGAGACGGCATCTCGACAAGACAACCGCGCTAATGGCTTTGGAGGTAGCGTTATTTTTAAGACCGCACCGTTCAATGGCTTGAGTGCAACGCTTGGTCTTTACACAACTCAGAGTCCTGATTTGTTCAGAGAAGATAGGGATGATGTAACCTTGGTTCGAGCGGGAAAGGATACTTTCGATCGCAACAAAGTCATTGGTGGGGGGGATTTCGGGATAAGTAAAATTGGGGAAGCTTATTTGCAGTATGATGTCGCAGACACGTCAATTTCAGCAGGTAGGCAGTTATTTGAGAGTATGCTAACTGCATCAAATGATACAAAAATGATCCCTAATGTTTTTGATGGCATTAGTATCACCCATTGGGGAATTAGCGATACAACGCTCAAGCTAGGATATTTTACTCGTCAGTCGCTGCGTGATCACACAAGCAGTCATGATGTTATAGCGTGGGATGGCTTTAAGCAAAACGACGACTCCGGCGCCAACCGAAGTTTGACTTCAGACTTGGTGGGTACAGATAACGAGTTAATTGTTGCTGAGGTCGATAACCGTTCATTCGATAATTGGAATTTACGCTTAAACTACACCGCAGTACCGGATGTGTTTTATACCATTGGCGCTGAGGCGAACTATACTTTCAAACTTGCGAATAGATGGTCGATTATTCCGGGTGTTCGCTATATCAATCAATATGATGATTTGAATACCGACATGGACGTAGCTAGCCTGAGCGGCGAAGGTCGAGCTGGTGGATTCGGATACCAGAACCCTGCTAGTCTGGACAGCGGTTTGTTTAACGCACGGGTAGATTTTAAGAAAAGCGCTTTTAAGCTGCGTTTGGGATTCTCTAAAGTGGCAGACGAAGCAGATATTATCGCACCATTTAGAGGGTTTCCTACCGGTGGATATAGCCGTGCGATGGGACAGGTCAACTGGTGGGCTAACACCAAAACGTTTATGGTAAGAATTGACTATCAGTTTACGACACCAGGGCCACTAAACAATGTGAAAGTCTTGGCGCGCTACGCAATCCAAGACTTTGATGATAGTAAAGACTATGTTCCTGCCGACAGTGACGTCATTCATATTGATCTAGTAAAACAATTAACTGAAAAGCTTCACGCGCGACTTAGATTTGGATTTGTTGATGCACAAGGTGACATTCAACGCGCAAACTTAGGTGAAGTTAAGTACGACGGCTCGTACAACGAGTATCGTTTCGAGTTAAATTACTTATTTTAAGCATTTCAAACAATTCGCAAAAAATTGGTTTGAATAAAGCAGGAAGTAAGTGGTGACAGCAGTCACCACTTAGGGCTATTTTGCTACCTCTCAAAAGCTGCACGCAACATTTGAAGGCACCAGCCTTTTAGGTAGATAAAAAACTGTTAAAGGCTAACTTATTCAATATTCTGAATCTGATTATCGTTTTAAATCTAGAAAACCCATCTATATCAAGGCTTTAAAATTGCTTTTGGGCCATCTTTTTCCCCTCTTACTCACCAGTGTACTCACCATAAAGAAATCGAAAAAATTTATGAAAAAAATTAAAAAAATGCTCAATTTCTAACTGGGAAAGTTGGGATATGGGAAACATAACTAACTATCTGTGTCAGTACAAACACAAAATGGTGAGTGCCGAGAGACATTCACAGACAACAAGCAATCATCACGAGTGATCCAGAATTGTAACTTACTACCTGCTCTAACCAGGTAACATTTATCGGTAGCCCGAACGTGTTTGAGAGTGGTGCGTTCAATAGGTTTTGCCGACCTTGCTATATCAGCAAATTCTACTTTTTTTGCTCTGTTTATAAAGTCCATAGATTTCATAGAAGCCCCTTTTGCTATGAGGTTGGTAAGTTTTAGGCGCTTGCCGCCTAAAGGCGCGCCATACCTCATGGCCAACACGCACTACGTAGAGAAAAGCCAGTCAAGCTAGAAATCGCCCGAAGGGTTGCGAAGCAAGGGGGCCCCGCTTGCGGGGTTCCGATTTATGGCTTTACAGGATTTGAACGAAGTGGTTTAGGGCTTAATGTGTAATTTTGTCATTTCAACTTTGAAAATTGCTTCTTAAGTGTTGAATGTTATTCTGGTGAAAGTAAACATATTTGTTTGGAGCAATCAGTGATTAAGTGTCACCTCGCAAGACTAATGGGCGAGCACAAAATGCGAATTGCAGACGTTGCAAGAGAGACAGGATTGAGTCGAAATACCATTACTCTGCTCTATCGTGAAACAGCGCAAAAGGTTGACCTTGAAGCTCTAGATAAACTTTGTGAGTTTTTTAATTGTAACTTAGAAGACCTTATCGAGCGCATTTGAAATAATTGGGGAAGATAAAGTGGAAAATATGGATATTGTCGAAAGTAAATCTTATGCTGAATTTTTTAAATGTGCTCTGCAAGTTAACCCTTGTGGTTATCTAAAGTATAGGGGAAAAATCGAAGAGCTCTCAGAAGATGAATACAACCAGAAGCTTCTCAATAGTGCGCTTGAAGCCAATATAAAGATTATTGGGCTAGCCGATCATGGAGCTGTAAATAGTTACGAACGTATTAGAGATTTATTTAACCAGCACGGATTAGTTGTCTTTCCAGGATTTGAAATAGCTTCTAGTGAAAAGGTTCATTTGGTTTGTCTTTTTGGGGAGCACACATCTTCTGATTTGATGAAGATGCATTTAGGTGCATTAGGTATTGACATTAACTTACCCGCATCGCCAGTGCAGAAATCTGCCACAGATATTATCAAATATGTAAATGAGAAAGATGGATTCGTATTCGCGGCTCATAGCACCAATGATGATGGCGTTTTGAAGCGAAGAATGGATCATGTCTGGAAGCATGAGGGATTGTTAGCGGCTCAAATACCTGGTGCTATTGAAGATTTGCGAGGAGTAGAAAGCGACTTCTATCGTAAAGTTTTCCTTAATAAAGACAGTAATTATGAAAGAGAGCGAGAAATGGCTGCTATCAATGCGGCCGATGTGGAGACTCCAGAGAAGTTATTGGAACCGAGTGCATCATGCTTGATTAAAATGACCAAGCCTTGTTTCTCTTCTTTTAAACAAGCGTTTTTGGATGCAGGCTCAAGGGTTCGCTTGAACTCTGATAAACCAGAAAATTATGCATCTGCCCTCGAACGCATTCGCTTTGTTGGTGGTTATCTTGACAGTGTTGATATTGAATTGTCAGCGCACCTTAACTCAGTTATTGGCGGGCGTGGAACGGGCAAATCAACCTTATTGGAGTGTATCCGCTACGTATTCGAGTTAGAGCCTAAGACTCAAAATGCGTTAAAGCAGCATAAGAATGTTATCGATACAAACCTTGGTAAAGAGCGAGGGATGGTTGAAATTACGCTGCGCTCAGCGGCTTTGCATGGTCGCAAATTCACTGTGAGCCGTAAATACGGCAATCAACCAGTGGTGGTTGATGAGCAAGGCCATGTTTCACCTTACCATCCCACTGACCTGCTGCCGGGCATAGAGCTTTATGGGCAAAACGAAATCTATGAAATGACTCGCGATGAACACAGCCGAAACCAGCTTATAGAGCGCTTTTTGGAAGGGGAACACGAGCAATTTGATGCCGATATTGCCAAGATGCTGATTGAGCTGAAAGAAAATCGTGAATCCATCAAGCAATCCCTGAGTCAAAAAGCCGATGTTGAAGCAGAGGTAGAGCGATTGCCTAAGCTTCTTGATAAAGCCAAGCAGTATCAGGCATTAGGAATTGAAGAAAAACTAGAGATTATTCCTAAGCTCGAAAAAGAGAGGCAGCTTAAAGAACGTGTTGATGAAGATTTTGCTCGTGTAAAAGACGCTATTGAAAAACTTAAAGATAGCTTACCCGATACAACTTTTTTAAGTGACGGCGTTTTGGATGGCTTACCTCATGCTGACTTGCTAAAGCAGCAACGAGATATTTTGAAAACATTAAATGTAGGTGTGCAACCTCCTCTAGGGCAAATAGAGCAACTTGTCCTGAAAGCAGGCACGCAACTGGTGCAACTTAAGCAGTCGTTGGTGGAAAAACAACAGCTTGAAGAACAAAACCTAGAAAAGGCATTTAAAGATATACCTGCGAGTCAGGGTAAAACGGGGCGTCAAATTGGGGCGGAGTATCAAAAACTATTGAAACAAATAGAGCAGATCAGGCCGAAACAAACCACTTTGCAAGATCTCCAAACGCTTATTGAGGAACTGTATAGCCAGCGCAAAAAGCTTTTGCTGCAGCTGGATCAGCATACTAGTGCCAGAGCTTCTAGTATTTTGAGTTCAGTAAAACGCCTGACGCGAAAGCTAGATCAAAAAGTCCGGCTAACTTTGCAGCCCGAAGGGAACCGCCAAGCGTTTGTTGATTTTCTTTCCGAATGCAATTTAGAGGGCGTAGGACCGAAGCGTCTGGCTTGGGTGTTAGAAGGCGATTTTTCACCAAGTAATCTCGCAGCAACTATTCGCCAAGGAGATGCAGAATTGGCCCTAAATTTTGGCATCTCCAGTACTGTTATTACAGCCTTAACCCGTTTGTCAGAAGTAAAACTATTAGAGCTGGAAGAGTTGCAACTACCCGATACTATGGCTATAGAGCTCAATGTTACTCACGGCGAGCGAGAATCTGAATTTCGACCAATTGAAGACTTATCGACGGGACAACAGTGTACGGCCGTCCTGCATTTATTGCTTTTAGATAACCAAGACCCTCTGATTCTGGATCAGCCAGAGGATAACTTAGATAATGCTTTTATCGCTGAACGTATTGTTGCGGAACTTCGCAGCGCTAAATTGAGCCGCCAATTTCTATTTGCGACTCACAATGCAAATATACCTGTTTTTGGTGATGCTGAATGGATCGGTGTACTCAGCGTTGAAGATAACAAAGGTATGATTTTATCTGAACAGCAAGGGGCTATTGATGTACCGAAAGTTCAAGAGTTAGCTGCAGATATCCTTGAAGGCGGAAAGAGTGCTTTCAACCAGCGCCGAGAAAAGTACGGTTTTAATAATTAAAGAATAATAGGTAGTAAATTTAATGAGCCTAGAGGCATATAATATAATCCAAGAAAAGCGGCTAAAACCTTGGAAGGGTGAAGAAGAAGTTCGTTTTAGTTGGATGAAAGCGATTGAGATTCAAACTGGTTTGAGTTTGAACGCTGAGCGTGATCGCAAAGATTCGAGTCACAACCATGTTATTTTGGAATATAAAGCTCCAGGCTTATTTAAAGGCAGAAAAGACAGTCCTGATTTTATAAACGCCACCCAAAAAAGATTGCTTCCATATATACAAAGAGAGTCAGAGAAAACAGGGATTCCAGAGTCTGATTTTATCGGAATTGCAATTGATGGTGAACATATCTGTTTTGCTCAAGTATTGAATGGCTCGATTAAAACGCAGCACTTGATACCATTCTCACCCTTAGCCGTGGATTTGGTAGTAAATGCATTTCTCTCTGACACTCGGAGAGCATTTACATCTGAAAACCTGCTAATAGACTTTGGTCATGGAGCAGAATCATCAAGAGAATTAATGCAGTCACTTTCAGACGGTCTATGCCACCATTTATCTCTGAAGGGTAATAATAAAGTAAAAATGCTGTTCGAAGAGTGGAAGACATTATACGGGCAAGTTGCCGATATGTCTGTTCTCCAAGCTGAATCTATCAATAGAGAGTTATCATTTTTCTGGAGTGGATCAAAAAAGATAGAGATCTCCGCAAAACTATTCGTTATCCATACCTTTAACTCAATACTGATAAAGTTGATTGCAGCAGAAATAATCGCTGCACATGGTTTGACATCTTTTGAGTATCCATCTCAAGCCATGGCTGCGATCGATGATGATTCTCAATTAATTTCGAAATTAGAAAATGCAATTGAAAAATCAGGTTTATTTGAAGATGCTGGTATTTCCGGCTTTATAGAAGAGGTAATCTTTAGTTGGTACATCCCTTTGATGTCTGATAATTGTTGCCCTAATCTTGTTCCATCCATCAGAAAACTCTTAGCAAAGCTGTCGCTTTATCGCCTGGATTACCTTGAAAAAACACGTGATATATTAAGGGATTTATACCAAGGGCTTGTTCCAGGGAAGCTAAGACAGAGTTTAGGGGAGTTTTACACACCTGATTGGCTAGTTGACCATACATTAGATAAACTAGTTGAGCCTGACTTTCTGAATAAACGAATATTAGACCCGACATGTGGTTCTGGGGCTTTTTTATTGTCGGTTATTCGAAGAAAAAGAGAGCAGGCAAAAATAAGAAATCTTACAGCTCAAGAAGAACTGGAAATAATATGTAACACCGTCTGGGGCTTTGATTTGAATCCTCTAGCAGTACAAACCTCTAGAGTTAATTTCTTAATTGAAATAGCAGACCTGTTAAAGAGTGCTCCAGGTTTCGAAATTGAAATTCCTATACTTCTAGCTGATGCAATCTATTCGCCAGCCGCTTTACCAGATGGCAATCAATCAATAGTCGAATACAACATCGGGAGTCAGGTCGCCAAGCTTAATATCCTTCTTCCTACCGAACTAGCCTTAGATAGGGAAAGATTAGATTTGGTATTTAAAAGAATGTCTCTTGATGTTGAAAAAAATCGAGAATTTGGTGAAGCAAAATCGTGGCTCTTAGATACTAATGTACTTTCAAAAGACGAAGTTGATAGTTGGGAAAAACCCCTAAAGCACACATACGATCAAGTCTTGAACCTTCATAAAAATCAGTGGAATGGGATTTGGTTTAGAATCGTACGAAACTTTTTTTGGTCTGCCACTGCTGGTCACTTTGACGTTGTAGTTGGCAATCCACCTTGGGTGAGATGGTCTAAGCTTCCAGAGTTATACAGGCATAGAGTAAAACCAACTTGTGAACACTATGGCATCTTTTCAAAGACAAAGCGCCATGGCGGAAATGAATTAGATATTTCTGCAATGATTACTTATACGGCCGCAGACAAGTGGTTAAAGGAAAATGGTATCCTCGCATTCGTTATTACAGGTACGATATTTAAGAATCCATCTTCTGCAGGTTTTAGAACTTTCAAGATTGAAGCAAACAAAAGTGATTCTCTATATCTACAGCCATTATCAGTGGATGACCTTAAAGGTCTAAAGCCATTCCCTGATGCCTCAAATCACACAACGGTTGTAACATTTACCAAAACTCAAAAAGAGCCAAAGTATCCTGTAAGCTACAATGTATGGTCGGCAAAAAAAGGAATTAAAAAAGCTATCTCATCAGAGTTATCGTTAGATCAAGTTATTAGATCTATAGAGCAGACTCGAAAAGAGGCCTTTCCTGTGAATGATAATGGCAGCCCTTGGGCTGTGTTACCTAAAGGGAGGTTTAATGCTATTAAGTATCTTTCTAAAACTTGCCATTGGACCAAAGGTAGAAAGGGTATAACAACAGACTTAAATGGCGTTTATTTTGTCCCGATAAAAACTTTCAATGAAAAGTTAGTACAGATCGTAAGTCGGCCGGAAGCTGGTAAGAAAGATATTGGTCCAGTAAGGACACAATGGATTGAGCCAACTCTGCTTTATCCTTTAATAAAAGGAGCTGGTGACTTTGAGGCATGTTACCTGAAACTAAATAATCCTCATGCGGAAAGAGAGCCACTTTACACATTTGTTCCTAATACTGATATCTCAAAGGCTGAATACGCGGCTTCCGAATTACGCCTTCACTCCCCTAGTTTAAAGAAAACTTTAGCATGGTTTCAAAATTATACCGATTTGTTAGAGAGTCGATCTACTTACCGGCGGCAGATGAAAGGAGCACCGTTTCACGCGATCTACAATGTAGGAAGCTATACATTCCAACCTTGGAAAGTAGTATGGCCGGAAATGTCATCAAAATTCTATGCTGCAGTTGCTGGTAGCTCAGAAGTCCCTTTGATAGGTGAACGGGTATATGTGCCTGATCATAAAGTTTACTTTGCAGCTTTTGATGATAAGGAAACAGCTTATTACGTTTGTGGCCTGCTTAATTCAAATACGGTGAAAGAGTGGGTTGAGAGCCATAATGTATCTATTCAGGTCGCAGATATTTTTAAGCATTTGAACTTGCCTCAATTAGATACCACCAACGGTAATCATCTAAAACTTGCACAGTTGGTGGAGACGGCGCATGCAGAGCATGACAAGAAAAAGCGCAATGCTTTACTTCTTGAAGTTAGCGAATTGTCAGAAGAAATCTTAGAAAAATGGAGTGAAATAGTGTCCTAAAAGGCTAGGGTCTGTTGATCTTTGCTGTACATATTTCACTCAGCAGTACATGGGTAGCCACATCATTGAAAATGCCAGTGATACCATGCTGGCATAATTCCTTGCTAATTTTTCATACCTCGTTGATATTG
>Ga0209452_1000040_pt1 | contig 88568 bp, 72 predicted proteins | sample WorMetimpBELIZE1_FD_187388 | JGI IMG/M metagenome (GOLD analysis project Ga0209452, IMG submission 187388) | Marine gutless worms symbiont microbial communities from Max Planck institute for Marine Microbiology, Germany - Olavius imperfectus... | ecosystem: Host-associated > Annelida > Digestive... | reverse complement strand
AGGGCTGTCGCTTGCCGAATACGATTCACTATGCGACAGTGGAAAGCTGCACTCCAATGGTACAGCTCCATAGTAGACGGGGCCTGGGCTGGGGCCACATGAAATTAAATTCGTGGGGATCCCTCAGACTCTGACCCCATTTTTTGTTACACAGAAATGTACTCTGACCCCATTATTGGGAGGCGCTTTTTGCCTGCATAGTGACGGGTACCCTGTTGGATAGTAGTAGATAAACCATGCTGGCGATGATTAACCCTACAAACCATGCGTAGGCGTAAAGCGTATCGAAAACGGCTGGCACGCTTTCTACAAACCCTGCCGCGTGCATAAAGCCAGGAATATTAGGCAAAATACCAATAACAAGTGCAGTCACCCCCGCCATGTTCCAACCGTTGTTCGCGCAATATTCGCCAGTGTGTTGAAATAGCGCATCTATGTTTAAGGTCGATTTTCTTAAGATAAAATAGTCGGCAATTAGAATACCCGCGATAGGGCCAAGTAGCGCAGAATATCCCGTAAGCCAAGTAAATAAATAGCCACCCGCGGTTTCAAGCAGCTTCCAGGGGAAGATAGCGACGCCGATACCAGCGGTTATATAGCCACCCATTTTGAAGCTTATTTTTGAAGGCGCCATATTCGAAAAACCATAGGCTGGGGCTACCATGTTAGCGGCTAAATTTGTGGTTAACGTGGCAAGTGCTAACGCAGCAAGCGCCAACACAACCCCCATGCCGCCCATTCGACCGGCAAGTGCCACAGGGTCCCAAATAGCTTCACCGTAAATGGTTACGGTTGCTGACGTTACCGCTACACCGATAAAGGCAAACAGCGCCATAGGTAACGGCAAACCAATAGCTTGGCCTAACATTTGGTCTTTTTGTGATTTTGCAAAACGCGTGAAATCGGGAATGTTCAACGCCATGGTTGCCCAGAAGCCCACCATGGAGGTTAAGCCCGCGAAGAAGGCTGTCCAAAACTGCCCTTCTTTGGCTCCACCTTCAACAAACTGAGACGGCGTTGACAACATTTCGCCAAACCCACCAGCATTAACGTATGCCCAACCAAGAAGCGCTAAGCCCATTAAGATCAAAAATGGTGCAGCAAAAGTTTCAAGCCAACGAATAGATTCGGTGCCGTGTTTTATAAAAACCAAATGCATCGCCCAGAAAGCGAAGAAGCACAGAGTTTGTGTGATATCGATACCTAAAAATGGTAGTGCCTGCCCCACAAATGCGTCGCCGCTCACGCTATTTAAAATAACGTAAATGGCACTGCCGCCTACCCATGTGTTAATTCCAAACCAGCCACATGCAACAAGCCCTCGGGCCAAAGCAGGAATTTTCGCGCCTTTGGTGCCAAATGCGCTACGTAATAATACGGGAAAAGGTAAGCCGTATTTTGCACCTGCATGACCAATTAGCATCATAGGTACAAGCACGATGATGTTGCCCAACAGTACGGTGATAACCGCTTGATACCAATTCATGCCTTCTGATACCAGACCGGCAGATAAGAGGTAAGTAGGTACACAAACCACCATCGCAACCCATAATGCCGCATAGTCTTTCCACACCCAGGTTCTGGTTTCCGCGTTGGTTGGCGCTAAATCTTCATTCCATAAATCGCCATCGTAATGGGAAGGTTTTGTCATGGTCTGATTGTTGGTGTTATCCACGATCTATTTCCTTATTGGGTTTGCTATTACTTGTTGCTTCTTTTTACACAGCGTCATGCTCGGCAAAGCGGTAGGTTAAAAAATGCATCAGCGCTCTCAACGGCGTAACGATTAGATTAGAGGCTCGCTGCTAACCTTTATTGGGGCTTGCTGATCTTTGGTGTACAACAAAGGTCAACAGCCCCTAGCAAAAAAGAAAAGCAAAAATACTGCCGCTTCGCGCGCTTTGTTAACGCAAAACCTAAATACCGTTTTGCTACGTCGGTATTTAGGTTAGCTACGCACGTTTCTTTTTAGAAGTAGGTAATACGCTTTATATTGTTAAATAAAGCGCAACTACGCTAATTAGAAATTACGTCTTACCGTTACGCCATACGTCCTAGGCTTCGCATAGGAAATCTGGCTGGTTCCATAAAAACCAGTTACGTCAAAGCCAATTAGTTCATGGTCTGAGTCAAACAGGTTATCTATATAAGCCGCTATTAGCCATTTGTCCTCAGCGTCTACCCAGGTTAAACGAGTATCAGCCGTGGCATATCTATCAATTTCATGAGCGGTAAAATTCCGCGCATTATGAAAGGTTTCCGACTGATAATTGGCTGACAGTTGGGCTGCCATATTGCCGTCGAAGGCGTCCCAGTTATAGCGAAGCATGGCAGACGCTTGATACTCTGGTGTAAATGGCGGTGTTGTATCAGCAAAGTACCCAGAAGCCACTTCTAAGTCTTCAACCACTGCATCGGTATATGAAAAGTTAACCATTACATCTAAGCTGTCTGTCGGGGTCAAGAACACTTCTAATTCAACGCCGCTAAATGAGGCTTCTTCGTTTGACACCACCCCCGCATTATTCACCCACGAAAACGACTGGTAATCGCTGTAGTCATAATAAAAAACATTGGCATTAAAAACGCCGCTTCCCTGCATAAAACTGTGCTTTAAACCCGCTTCATACGCAGTAAGCTCTTCAGGTTCGTATAAGCTGAAACCTCCTTGAAGCGGGGCATTGAAACTCCCCGCTTTTACGCCCCGATTGATGCCTGCATAGTACAAGCTATTACCCACACTGTATTCCAGCTGTAGCTTGGCCGACCACAGATTTTGATCGTTAGAATTGACCAAAGTTTCTAAAGATGTTGTTGTGGTATCAATTTCAATGACGCGGTCGTTAGTATTCTCGTTTTGATACACATTACCCACAAAGTCTTTATCTTCACGGGTATAGCGTAAGCCACCAACCAGAACAAGGTCGTCAGTCAAGCTATAGTCTATTTGCCCAAATACAGAATAAGACTCGGTTTCAAGAAACACTAAAGTGTTATTTTCTTCACCGCCCAAGAAAAAGGTGGTGGGTGAACCCGCCAAGCCTTGGCTATAGTCTGTATCGATAGACAGATAATAAAGCCCCCCAACCCATTTCAAGTCAGCAGTTTCACCAGAAAAGCGAAACTCTTGGCTAAACTGCTCTATGGTGCTGTTGGACTGGAAAATAAGTTCGGGTGACGCGGTTTGGTCGGAGTCGAGGCCAACGGTACGTTTAAATTCTTTATAATCAGACATGGCGAAGAAATCGAATTCTTCGAAGGCATAGTCTAATGTTGCTGCAAGCCCTTTCGATTTGATTTTGTTTTGATCATCAAAAGCGAAGTCTTTATTTACTTTATTACCCGAACCATCAGGGTCGAAGTTACCGTTGAAGTCGCCGCCTTGCACAGGACGGAAAGGGTCGCCATTGAAGTTGCCGTCTACGCACACACCAGATTGAATAGTGTCACAGCCTAGCGGGTCGTCAGCAGCATAAATAACGTCAATTACATTGCCGTCGGCATCTTTTATCTCGGTGGTGTTCACCACCTGATAAGGGCCTTCACTTTTGGTTGTATCTGACCAGTTACCGCTTAGTAGCAGCGAGCCTTCTTCGCCAATGTCAAACAGTAACTGAGCACGAAATGCTTTGGTATCATCGTTGTACCCATCTTCACCGCCTCCCACAGAGCCTAAACGGGTATCGGGTGCAGCACCGTCTTCATAAATATTCTCTAGTATCTCACCTTGCTGGTTGGTAAACCCAGAAAAGCGACCATAAATGCCGTCTGCTATTTCGCCTGATATCGCCCCTTCGAAGCGGTATTGTTCGAAACGTGCAGCAGTAAATTCCGCGTAGCCTTCTGTATCTGCAGTGGGCTTGGCAGTGATCGTATTAACCAGTCCGCCTGTGGCATTTCTTCCGAATAGTGTTCCCTGTGGGCCTTTGAGAATTTCGATGCGAGCCACATCGAATAAACCAAAGGTTTGTGCTTGCGTACTTGCTAAATAGCCACCGTCAACGTATACGGCCACCGGCGCTTCCGCCAAGTCAGCGTAATCGTTTTGCACCACGCCTCGAATATTGAAAATAGCACGCTGACCACCAATATCACCGGCCAACGATACGCCAGGGGTAAACGCGATAAGCTCAGTACTACTTTCAAGGCCAAGTGCCTCTAGTTGTTCACCAGAAAACGCAGTAATAGCGATCCCTACATCGCTTATATTCTCGTTGCGCTTTTGCGCGGTAACTTCAATGCTTTCCCAAACATTCTCTGCAGCAAAGGCCGCTGGCGTACTTAACGCCATAGCTACGGTTAACGCCAGCAGACGCTTGTGTGTGTTTAACGTATGCATGTTTTACTCTCGTTTATAGTTCTTTTTAACAAGCCTTGCGGCGGTGTTGTCCCGATATTTTTATAAGAGTAACGGTCGACGTGAACTGCATATCGATTGCCACTGGGGTGCAAACCTAAGGCAGGACTGGAGAGGAACTGCCAAAGGCTTGCGGTTTTAAATTGTTATTATTGATGGCTCATGGCTGAGCCTAAATCTCTGTTCTTTTACCTGCTGCGAGCAACTATTTGCCATACAGGCTTAATAGTTACCGTGCGTGGGCAAAGTTTTTATGGTCATTTATGGTTAATCAAGGTCAGTACGCCATGACATTAACTTGGAAATGAAAAGCTCACTCCTTCTCGAATGCCGCTTGAAGGCCAACGTTGAGTAATGGTTTTGCGTTTGGTGTAAAAGCGAACGCCATCCGGGCCGTATGCGTGAAGGTCACCAAAGAGTGAGCGCTTCCAACCACCAAAGCTGTGATAAGACACGGGCACTGGCAGCGGTACGTTTATGCCTACCATGCCCACTTGGATATTGTCTGAGAAGTAGCGGGCAGCCTCGCCATCTCGGGTGAAAATACACGTACCATTGCCGTATTCATGGCTGTCAATGAGCTGCATGGCTTGTTCCATGCTTTTAACGCGCATAACTTGTAGTACAGGGCCAAAAATCTCAGCTTTGTAGCTGGCCATTTCCGGCGTAACCTTGTCGATAAGCGTTGCACCTAAGAAGAACCCCGTTTCGTAGCCTTTTACGCTAGGGTCTCTGCCATCAACGACCACATCAGCCCCTTGCTCAGCCGCGCTGGTTATGTAGCCTTCTACTTTCTCTTTGTGCTGAAGTGTAATCAGTGGGCCGAAATCGTTAGTCGCATCGTCAAAAGCTCCTACTTTTAAGCTTTTCATGGCTGATTGCATTTTATCTACAATTTCATCCGCCACTTTGTCGCCTACGGCAACCACGACAGACAACGCCATGCAGCGCTCGCCTGACGAGCCAAAAGCAGCACCTAAAAGCTGATTCACTGCGTTGTCGATGTCGGCATCGGGCATCACAATAGCGTGGTTTTTAGCGCCACCTAATGCTTGGCAGCGCTTGCCATTAGCATTGGCTTTCGAATAGATGTATTCGGCGATGGGCGTTGAACCCACAAAACTCACTGCTTTAATGCGCTCGTCATCAAGTATTTGATCAACCGCTTCTTTGTCGCCATTTATAACGTTAAAAACGCCGTCGGGTAGCCCTGCTTCTTTGAGTAGCTTGGCTAGGAAAATGGCGCAGCTTGGATCTCGCTCAGAGGGTTTTAAAACAAAGGTGTTACCGCACACAATGGCGAGCGGAAACATCCAAAGGGGCACCATGGCCGGAAAGTTAAATGGTGTAATTCCCGCCACCACGCCAAGAGGCTGAAACTCACTCCAAGAGTCTATACTTGGCCCAACATTTTTACTGTGCTCGCCCTTTAACAACTGGGGTGCACCGCAGGCAAACTCAACATTTTCGATACCGCGCTGTAATTCGCCTGCCGCGTCGTGGCTTATTTTGCCGTGCTCCGCACCAATTAACGCAATAATTTCATCGGCATGCTCTTCAAGTAAGCTTTTAAATTTGAACATAACGCGAGCGCGCTTACTCACTGGCGTATTACGCCACTCAACAAACGCATTTTGCGCGCTGACGATAGCGTCGTTTACCGTTGCTTTTGACGCCAGTAAAACCAGTTTTTCTGCCTCGCCCGTCGCTGGGTTATAAACATCTTGCATACGCCCTTTGGGCGTACAGGTTTCACCATTAATAAAGTGACCTACTACTTTCATTATTTGTCTAATCCTTTAGTTATACGTCTTTACAAGCGCTGTGATAGCCGCGCTGATAATATAAAAGGGCGTCGGCTTCTTGGTCTTGCTTGATATCCACTACCTGGCAAAAAATAACGTCGTGAGTGGCCACACTTTTAACGTCTGTAATTATGCAATCGAAGCTTACTGCAGCATCGGCAAGCCTTGGGCAGCCGGTCGTCGATTCAACCCAATCACCAATTTCAAAGCGTTCGTTCATGGGCGCTTTACCACCGAATGTGTTTGAAATTAACTGATGCTGTGAAGTAAGGGTGTTGATAACCAAATGCGTGCTGTTTTTAAAAACCTGATGTACAGACGCACCGCGATTTAAACAAACCAGCAGCGTTGCAGGGTTATCGCTTACGCTACATACGGCGGTCGCCGTAAAGCCTGCATGCCCTTCTGGGCCAGTGGTTGTAACGACGTTTACCGCTGCCGCTAAACTCGACATACCTTCTCGATAAGCTTCGGGAGTTACCGCGGGTAGCACTTCTGTTACTGCGTTTTTTATTGCTGTAATAGTCATACAAATATCCTTTAAATTGGCGTTACACGATGTGGCAGGCTTGCTCGAAACTTAAGCGAGGTAAGCGTTTATGTACTTTTTCTTTATCGCCGTAGCCAATGTTCAGTAAAAAATTTACCTTCCACGTGCTATCTGAAAAGAAAGTTTCGTTAAGTAATGTGGGGTTGAAACCAGACATGGCGCCAGCGTCAAGGCCTAGGGCGCGAACGGCGCTTATTAAGTAAGCCCCTTGCATAGAGCTATTGCGCATGGCGGTCTCATAGGCCGCTTCTGGGCTTGAAGTAAACCAGCTTTTCGCATCTGCATAAGGGAATAAGGTAGGAAGCTCTTCGTAGAACTCTTCGTCGTAGGCCACTATAACCGTACAGGGTGCGGTCATGGTTTGCTCAACATTACCGCTTGAAAGGCAAGGTTTGAGCTTTTCTCTCCCTTCATCTGAGGTAATGAAAACAAATCGCGCTGGGCTACAATTCGCCGATGTCGAGCCTACTTTTACTAAATCGTACAGCTGTTTCAACACGGCTTCTGAAATAGGTTTGTCGTGCCATTTGGTGTGGGTATGCGCATCGGTAAAGAGTTGGGCTAGTCCAACCTCGTCAAGCGGGCTAGTTGTTTTAAACTCGGTATTTTGTGTATCAGTCATTTTAAATTCATTCCAGTTTTATCAAATCTTTTAAACACTGCACTATGTTCTCGGTTTCTGCGCTTAGCCCATTTTTAGCTGCTTTAGCGTTGACGCTGTACTTGCAGCTTGCTTAGAAAGTTTTCGCCTTTTTAGCTGAAAAACACCCCAAAGCCTGATGCAGTGTCATGTTCACGTTAGCTCACTTGCCTTAAATAGCTGCGCAGCAGTTCATTAAACGCAATTGGGTTTGTAATACTTGATGCATGCCCGCCGTATTCCATGACCGACAATTCTGCGTTGGGCATAGCTTCAGCCAACATCTGTGAACGCTGCCACGGCACCAAAGTGTCATCTTTGTTGGCAAGCGCTAACGTTGGTGTGGTGATGGCGTGCAAACTCTCATCAATATTGAACGTACTAAGGGCACCAATGCGGGCGAGCAGGTTTTCTTCGTTAGGGAAATGGTTGAGTAAGTGCGCCTCTTCCTCTGCCAAGTGGGCGGCATTCGCGGCTATCCAATCAGGCGGAAACAGCAGCAGCGCCTGAAGTTGCAAATACATGTCCTTTCTGCCTGCCGCCAATAACGCTTTGCGTATATTAAAGCAGCGCAATGTGTGCGGATTTGGACTGCTCCACGCATTTACCAGCACTAAACTTTGTAAAAGCTTAGGTTTAGACAAAGCAAGCTCAAGCCCCACCAAACCACCCAGCGCGTGACCGACGAAATGGCACGCTTGCACTTCAAGTTTTCTAAGAAGTGCAGCGAGTTCATCCGCCATATTTGAAATGCTGTAATTCGCTGGCAAGTCTCCCACACTTTTGTTGGTGCCATAGTGATCGTAAGTGATCACTCTGTAATCTTGGGCAAAGTCGCCCAGTTGCGGCTGCCAAAATTTAGCTGCCCCGCCCAGCCCTGAGCTGAACACAATCGTAGGTGCGTCGGGCGACGTCAGACCGTGTATTTCGTAATGTAACTTGTTACGCATTTCGCCGTTCATTTCGCCGCTAATGTGGGCGTAGCTTGCCTGCACTTCAGAATGCATAAAGCTCACCTATATAAAACCAGTGGGCGCAGTTCGCGGGAAGTCCAAACATAATCGCCTACCCAATGTGTGCTACAGACGCAATTTCAATTAAGGCTCCAGGCTTTACCAGCCCAACCTTAATGCAGTAGCGCGCTGGCTTTTCACCTGGAAAGTATTCGGCGTACACCTTGTTTACCGCGGCGTAGTCATCCCAATCGGTAATAAAAATTGAGTTGAACGTGACGTCATCCATAGTGCCGCCCGCTTCTTCGATGACACTTTTAATGGTTTCTAGAACGTGGCGAGTTTGTGCTTCGGCGTCGCCGACGTGGACTACGTCATTGTTTTCGTCAAACGGTAAGGTACCTGACACATATAAAATATTGTCAGCCATAGAGCCTGGAACAAAAGGAGCTATTGGCGTTGATGTACCTGCTGGAATAATGGCTTTCTTTGGCATGTTCTTATCCTTTTCGTTGCGCTTTCTATGCATTGCTGCCTAGCGCCTATAAATGGTTTACTTCAATTCGTGCTAACTGATTTATTGTGTTGTTTTTGTCTGTGTGGCTAGTAGAAGCTAAGAAGAAAGCGCCTAACTCGCTCCATCAAACACTTCACAAAACTGCGCTGTGGTAGACACCCACCCGAAAAACGTCTGAATGTTGAAAAGTGAGGCCTCGTGAATGTCTGGCGGGCCAGCTTGATATGCCGCATCGGCCAGCACCACACCAAAATATTCCAGGTGGAAGCCATCGCGCAGCGTAGATTCCACACAGACATTGGTTGCAATGCCGGTAAACACTAAGTTGCGAATACCGCGTGTGCGCAGCATGCTGTCTAAATTAGTATTGTAAAAACCGCTGTAACGGGTTTTCGGTATAACGATGTCGCCATCTTGAGGCTTTAGGGCATCGACAAGCGCGTAATCCCATGTCCCCTTGGCGAGCAAACTCCCCTTAAGCTCTGGTTGTTTGCGCATGGTTTTAAGGGCATTAGACTTATACCAGTTCGGCGAGCCCGGGCCGCCCGCCTCTTTATAGTCGGCATCCCATCCATTTTGTAAAAACACCACCGGCATGCCTGCAGCCCGCGCTGTTTCAAGCACTTTAGTGGTGTTTTCAATGACTGGCGCCGTAGTGGACACATCAAAACCCGCCTTGTCTAAGTAGCCGTTTTTACTGGCATAAGCGTTTTGCAAATCCACCACAATAACGGCAGTTTCCGCAGGGTTTAACGTCAACGGTTCAGGCTTAGCTGGCAGTACGGGCTGCCCCGTCTGGCGCGCTTGAAAGCACCCTGAGACCTCAAATATTTCACCTGCTGACATTAGGCGGCTCCCGATGTGCTAAGCAAATGCTGACGGGATTTCATTAGCGGCTGAATTTTAGTGCCGAAATCATCCATGCCTTTAAGGAAGTCATCGAAGGTCAGCAATACACCTTCACAGCCCGGCACTGTGGCTATTTCATCAAGCATAGAGGCCACCGACTCATAAGAACCCACCAGCGTCCCCATGTTCAGGTTTACTGCTGAGGTTGGGTTGGTCATATCGCGGATATTCGTGTCTTTACCCGATGTCTTATCAGCGGCTCCTTGCGTTGCCATCCAGTCCAACGCTAACTGATCTTTGCCGTCTTTATAGCTTTCCCACTTAGCCATGGCGGCTTCATCCGTCTCATCGGCAATAACCATGATAAGTACCGCTGACCCCACGCTGCGACCGTGTTTTTCGGCCGCTTCAGTTAAGCGCGCTGCAGTGGGTGCAAAAGCGGTAGGTGTATTCACACCTTTACCAAAGCAGAAGTTATAGTCGGCATGACGGGCAGAGAAATCCATGCCTGCTGCGCTTTGACCGGCACAGATAAGTGGAATTTTTCGCTGTGGCTTGGGCAACATTCGGCAATCATCCATTTGGAAATGCTCGCCTTTAAAATCGCTTTTTCCGGTTTCCCATAACTCTTTTACTACCTGAATGTACTCATCCAAGTACTCGTAGCGGTTACCGAAAAACTCATCGCCCGGCCACATACCCATTTGCGAGTATTCAGGGCGTTGCCAGCCAGTCACAAGGTTTACGCCAAAACGACCGTTAGAGATAGAATCGATGGTACTGGCCATGCGCGCCATGATTGCAGGCGGCAAGACTAGTGTGGCAGCCGTGGCATATAGCTGAATTTTTGAGGTAACGGCGGCAAGGCCTGCCATTAACGTAAACGACTCTAAGTTGTAGTCCCAAAATTCGGTTTCACCGCCAAACCCTCGTAGCTTGATCATAGAGAGCGCAAAATCCATATCGTACTTTTCAGCCTTCATTACAATCTCTTTGTTGAGATCGAAGGAAGGTTTGAACTGAGGCGAATTTTTCGAAATTAGCCAGCCGTTGTTCCCAATCGGAATAAATACACCTATATCCATGTTGTACCTCTGATTGTCTGCGTTTTAAGCGGTTTACCCCGCTTTTTTTAAGGTTGCCGAATTCAAAACATTGAAGTGGCGGTATACATAGTAAACAGCATAAAGCAGGCCAATTTATTTAATCTAAAAATTTCAGTAACTTACAAAATTCTGCAACCCAAATTGGACTTATAGGTTCAATTTGGAACACCAAGTCCAGTGCAATTGAACTTAATTGGTGCATATTTGTGCAAATGGGTTTATAGCGACGAGAACTCCACGTAAACTAAGCGCCTGATCACGGAAATTCCGGTAAAGAAGAGACAAGTAGTGAGTAAATCTGAAAGTCAAACAATTACGAAATCAGCGAGAGCATTTAGCCCGACCACGCAAAAGCGAAGAGAAAAAGCGTTATTAGAAAAGCGTACTCGCATTATGGTTGCTGCCCTTTCCTTGTTCTCAAAGAACGGCGTGAGCGGCACCACCGTAGAACAAGTATCGGAACTAGCGAATGTCTCAAAAAGTAATTTACTGTATTACTTTAAAAGTAAAGAGGGTTTGTACTTATCGGTTATTACTCACCTTTTAGATGTGTGGTTAACGCCCCTTCAGAGCTTTTCAGCAGAACAAGACCCTATAGAAACCCTGAGCGACTACATTAAGGTAAAACTTGAAATGTCGAGGGACAATCCCGCTGAATCTAAGCTTTTTTGTATGGAAGTAGTGCAAGGTGCCCCTCTTTTAATAAAGGAATTAGAAACGCCGCTCAAGACACTGCTGGACGCGAAAAGCGCCGTCATTATCGAATGGATTGAAGCGGGTAAGCTAAAGCCTGTTGATCCTATACACTTGATATTCAGCATTTGGGCCATTACTCAGCATTACGCCGATTTCAGCGTGCAGATCAAAGCCGTAACTGGTAAAGATTTAAGCGATCCTGCTTTCTTCGAGAGCACGCTAAGCAACATCCAGCACATTATTTTAGGCGGGCTAAAGCCAGCGTAATACTTGATGCATGAGTTGCCACGGGCGTGGAATAAATTTGAGGGAGGGTCTTTTGGCGCTCTCGCATGTGGAGCGCATTAACCCGCTCTTACAATGGTAATAGTGACGAACTTTCTTTTAAAAAACCTTCCAGTCGCTCGACATGGGTAATAGCCACGCCCCCGTAGCGCTTTTCAATCAACTTTAAATCATATAGCTTAGTTAAGGATTTATGTGCGGTAAGTACGGTAACGCCCAACCTTTCAGCATAATCGCTTTGCCTTAAGGGTATAAAGACGCGCTTAGAGGTAAGATACGATTGATAAATTAGCTTAGCTAACTGGACGTGAGTGGGTAAGCGTCGAATATCATCCAACCTTTCCAACGCCGAGTGAAGCTTTATTGCCAGTGAACGGGTGATGAATTCTGCAATCGCTGGATGTTGGCTTGTCAGAGAACGAAAAGCAGGTTCAGGGATTTGTAAAACCTTACATTCCGTTAGCGCTTCAGCGTGATGCGTTCTTGCAAGTGATGCATATAATGTGAACTCGCCAAACGTATCTCCTCGTCGCAATATAGTAGTAATTTGATAACTGCCGTCCAGGCCATAATTACCAATCTTTACTTCTCCTGATACTACAATAGACAGCCCTTTGTTTTTACTTCCCCTATCGTGGATTGTCGCGGTAGCCGCATAGGTTCTTAGCGTTCCAAAAGGCAAACAAAGCTCGACGTATTCGTCAGGCATAATGGTTTGCTGTTTGCCGTGAATGTAAGACATGACACTCAAATCTATACAAGTATATATTCTTGCATGTTAACGCAATGTAAAGTCACTCTCAACAATCTCTTGGTGGGAGTTATTACATGGGTTATCAATGGGCAATTTTAGCGGTTTTTATCACGTTTGCTTTGCTGGAAGCGAATAACGGTAAGCTATTTAAGAAAGCGACAGAAGTGAGCGATGATGGAAAAGTAGAGCTCATAGGTACGTTACTCTTATTTATTGTAACCCAGCCACTGGTTCTCTTTTGTTCTGCAACAATGATGGCGTTGGCATTTCCTCAACTTCAGGGAATACTTGTAGATTCCCCTATTCTTGCACACATAGCGCTACTTTTGATTTTCGATGACATGATGCAATATTGGTGGCATAGGCTGTCACATTCCACCCGATTTCTTTACAACCTACATAGAGCACACCATAACGCTAAGTACATGAGTGTTCGCATCATTTACAGAAATAACTTTTTCTATTACCTGTTTATGCCTTCACTTTGGTTTTCCGGTGCGCTGATCTACCTGGGTTTGGGTTGGACCTATGCCTTTTACTTGGTGGTTAAACTTACCGTTATCACCGGCGCACACGCAGAGTGGAAATGGGACAAAACACTGTACAGTATTCGGTGGTTACATCCTGTGGCCTGGGTAATTGAACGCACGATATCAACGCCTTCTACACATAGTGCGCATCATGGGTTAAAAGCAGATGACGGCGTGACCAACTACAAAGGTAACTATGGAAACCTGTTGTTCTTCTGGGATGTACTATTTGGAACCGCTAAGATCACAAGGCAATATCCTGCACAATACGGTATTGAGGGTATGTTTTACGCCAACTGGAAAGAACAGCTTATTTGGCCGCTTTATAAAACGCCGCGAAAGCCTAAAGCAGTGCAAAGTCCATCGACGAAAGTGAACGATGCTAGCCAATCTCTGATACCAAACACAAAACAATTACCCTCGTGTGAAACAATTGAAGGTAAAGCCTAGCGCATTGATACGCAGCAAGTGGGTTCGTGCTAGAATAGGGTCTTAATCTAGAACAAGCAGCGGCACCTTATGAATCAACAACCCAATAACCCCTTACATGGCTTAACGCTAGAGAAAATCGTCACGCAACTTCACGAGCGTTACGGATGGGATGGATTGTATTACCGCATCAAAGTGAACTGCTTTAATAACGATCCTTCGATTAAATCGTCACTTAAGTTTCTTAGAAAAACCCAATGGGCGCGAGATAAAGTAGAGCAGCTTTATATTCAGACGTTTAGTAATAATGCCTCAAATGGTGAATCTTAAAGCCATTTGAGCTGAAAAAGCTTGAAACCGGTTTCCACAAAAACGATTCAAGTGGGTCTGAGCCGCTTGGGACATTAGACAAATAAACCAAGCATTAGTACGAGAAAAAGCCCAATAAAACCTATTAGGGTTGCCATACACGTCCAAGACACAAACGTGTCTTTCACAGAAATATCAAAATAACGGTTTACGATCCAAAACCCCGTATCGTTCACGTGAGACATGGCCGTAGCGCCTGCCGCTATAGCAATTGTCATCAGGGCGAGTACTGATGATGAAAACGCCAGTTCCTGCACTACAGGGCCCATTAAACCGGCAGCTGTTAACATGGCAACCGTTGCCGAGCCTTGAATAATTCTGACTGAAATCGCTATAAGAAACCCGGCTGCCAATGGTGGGAGCGGCGATAATGCGACAACATCAGCGAAAGCCTGCCCCGCCCCAGAATCGATGAGTACTTGTTTAAACATGCCACCCGCGCCTGTTACTAGAATGACCAAGGCAACCGGTTCTAACCCTCTCGATGCGATGTTTCTAATTTGCTCGCTAGATAAGCCCTGCTTCTTCCCAAGTACTTTAAAACAGGCGATGGTGGCGATGGTCAAGGCAATGAAGGGATGACCAATAAATAGCAGAGCCTCTTTCAAGAAACCATCGGGTATTGTGAACTTCGCTAACGTTCCAATCAAAATAGCCACCAGAGGAAATATCAGTAGCGCAGCCACTGAAGCAAAACTGGGAAGGTGCGCAGGTTTATTGTGCGACGCCTCTAAAATGTGAGCAGGAACCGGTACATACAAGCGCTTGGCCAATAACGTCGCATAAATTGGGCCGGCTAAACACGCGCAAGGAATACCAACGATAAAGCCGAATAATATGACTAAGCCGATATCTGCCCCTAAAATTGAGGCTACCGCGACGGGACCTGGTGTAGGAGGTATGAAGGCATGGGTTACGGCAAGCCCAGCAGTAAGCGGAATACCGTAGTAAATGAGCGATTTCCCTGACTTCTTCGCCAATGAATAAATTAGTGGCATTAAGATAATGAGCCCGACTTCAAAGAAAACTGGAATTGCCACCAAAAACCCCGTAAGCACAACCGCCCACTGACTATTCTTATCACCAAATTTATTGTTGATAGTTTGCGAAAGCCTATCAATGCCGCCGGATTCTTCTAAGAATTGCCCGAACATAGCACCAAGACCAACAATGGTCGCTACAAATCCCAGCGTGTTGCCCATGCCTGACTGCATGGAAGCCAGTACGTCGGCCGCTTGCATTCCCGTTCCAAGGCCAACAAACGCTGCTGCCACAAGGATAGCGATAAAAGCATGAACTTTTCTAACTACAACTAAATATGTGAGAAGCACGATGCTGCAAATGGCGACAAAAAGAAGGGAAAAAGTATCGGTCATACGTGCTCTCTGGTACCTGTTAGTGACACTGTCTTAATGTTGACGAAGCCATAATACGGAAATCACCCGCTACCTTTACAAGCTAAGTTGAAAAACCCAGCCAATGTTAAATATTTATTAATACAAGATAGCTATCTGGTAACACTATTATAATCACCCCTTGAACGCAACCGGTTTCCAAACTAATATTTATGAGTAAAATGGAGATCAAATAACTCGCTCTTGATGTACTCCTGAACTTTAATGTGAGAGATAAGATTATGACCCATTGCCATGTATTTTTCGTTTCGGGAGTTTCAGGGACGGGAAAATCAACATTAAGTCGACATTTAGCTGAACGGTTTGCTATGCCTTTTGAAGAAGGAGATCGCTATCACAGCGCAGCAAGCGTAGAAAAGATGTCTTCTGGCATACCGCTACAGGATGCAGACAGATGGGAATGGCTAATTACCCTAAACATGATTGCCAAACAGCACCTTCACGCTGGCCGCAACGTGGTTATAAGCTGTTCAGCGCTGCGCTCAGCCTATCGTGACGTGCTAACCAAAGACATTTCGTCTCACTGCCATTTTATTTATCTTCAAGCTTCACAGTCAGTGCTAAGCGCGCGATTAAAACAACGGGAGCATTTTTTTAACGGTGATGCTATGCTCGAAAGCCAGTTTGCAGCCTTAGAGCTGCCTTCAAAAGAAAGCGCATTCATTATTGATGTGGCGCAGTCCTTCGAGCATGTATCCAAGCAAGCCGAAGACTTTATTCGCCCTTTAATATCAGAGTAAGACTGGCGACGTTATTTCGTCTACTGCGCTGATTACCGGAACTAGCGGCACGTTAAAAGATTGAAGAATGAGTAAGGTAAAAAAGTCTCGCACCAAAATATCAGATGTAGCCAATCATTTAGGGGTTCACAAAACTACTGTATCTCGGGCACTAAATAATTCTAGCGGCATTTCTAAATCGTTAGCCCTCAAAATTAAAAAGGCAGCGCGAGAGCTAAATTATATCCCTAACCGGGCCGCCCAATCCCTATGTGCAGACAATAATAGAACCATTGCATTATTACTCCCATCCTTCGGGAACAATGTGTTTAACGATGTGATGTTAGGTGTGAAGGCCGTTGCCGATAAGGCAAATTATGCACTGATGATTGGCGACTCGACCTATACCGAGCTTGGCGAGGAGCGTACTGTAGAGTCTTATATCCAGCAGAACGTGAGTGGCTTCATTCTTACTTCCACGCGCCACACTGAAGAAACGAGAAAAATGCTGCTAGCCACAGGGACGCCTGTAGCCGAAATTATGGATATTTCTAGTGAGCCGTTTGATATTAACTATGGGGTAGATAACGAATTAGCAGCCCAATCTATGACCCAACATCTCATCGACAAAGGGCGCCGTAATATTGCCTTTTGCTCTTTGTTTTTAGATTGGCGCGCAATATTGAGAAAACAGGGCTGGGAAACCGCACTTGACAATGCAGGGCTATCAGCAACGCGATATGTCTCCTCTAGAGCCGATGCTTCATTTCAAGCTGGTGCTGAGCTTCTCTCAGAAACACTGCATAAGTGGCCCGATACTGATGCGCTATTTTTTGTGAGCGACGAACTTGCGGCCGGCGCGGTGATGGAATGTAATAGGCGAGGTATTAAACCTGGCAAAGATATCGATATCTGCGGTTTCAACGACTTGAGTTTTGCACGTTCAATTTACCCAGCACTAACAACGGTTTCAGTCCCGCGCCGAAAGATGGCAGAAATGGCAACCGAATCATTGATAGCGCTAATAGAAGGCGAAGACGTTGAACAAGCGAGCCAAATTTTACCCTTTGAGCTTAAAATACGAGAAACTGCTTAGCAGACATCTGAAAAGACACCTGAAAATTTCAGCCCTCAGATTTAGTGCTCGTTGGCCTTAGTACTCTCTAACTAGCTCCTCTAGTCTAGCTCTTCTAACCTAGTCCCTTGGGCGTGGTAACAAAAAACCTTCGCCCAACAACTCTGTGAAAATCCTTTTTAAATAAATTGCAGGGTAGTAAGAGATACTCTCCTGCCCATTTATTCATTATTAAACGCGACGTTGCTACTTAAGCATCGGTGTAAAGCGTAGTTATCCACTTCTCTTCGCTAATGAAATTCCAACCCCAGTCAGCCCATTTTTCATCTAAGCCCATCGCTTTAACTTCATCAAGGGTTTTTCCGTCTTGCTTAAGTGCCTTAACGTAGTCGAACGTTTCAGAGATCATAGCTAAAAATGCGCTGTATTCTTGCTTGTTACTTATGTCGCCATGGCCAGGAATGATAACCGTCTCGTCATCTATTTTAGCAAGCAGCTGTTTTACTGAGTCCATATAGCCTTCAACATTGCCACCTGCGCCTTGGTCAATGTAGGGAAAACGACCATTAAAGAACAAATCCCCTGTGTGCATTACGTTTGGTTGCTCAAACCACACTACGCTATCGCCGTCGGTGTGGCCTACTGCTAAGTGCATCACGTGAAGGGTTTCACCATTGAAGTAAATTTTAATTCCGTCTTCATAGGTGATAGTTGGCAGCGCCTCGGGTTTTACTTTTTCATCGTTAGCTAAACGAACACGCACATTCTCATGGGCAAGAATGGTTGCACCTTTATGACTGTGGAAAAATGCGTTAGAGCCCGTGTGATCGCCGTGATAGTGAGTGTTTATCACGTATTTCGGCTTGTCGCTGCCTAGCTCACCAAGCTGTGCTGCTATTTTTTCAGCAAGGGGAGCAAATTGATCATCAATGATCAAAACACCGTCTTCCCCAGCTGAAACGCCGATGTTTCCGCCAGCCCCCGTTAGCATGTGCACAGAGCCTTTTATCGCGGTTGCCTTTACTTCGACATCGGCAAATCTATCTTGTGCGCTTGCGGTGTTAAACGTTGAATATGCCAGCGGGCTCACAGCGATGAGTGCGGCCATAATATGTGTGCTAAAACGAGGTGCAGTTTTCATTATTATTTCCTTGTAAAAAGCCTGTTTAAATAAGACCTCTTACACTATGACCTAAATTCACAATTAGATCATTTTTTCATCATCAGGAATATCACCAACATAAGCGAAACGAGGAAGGGTTTCTCCATCTTTTTCAACCGACTCAACAAACATATCTAGAGGGCGAACCCAAAGCGCTTTTTCGCTGTAGCATGGGCGGTATACCACTAGCTTGCTTTCGTCTTCTGAATGCGTCGCTACTTCGTATACATCGTATAAATTACCTTTGTAATGCTTGTAGCGACCTGGGGTTTTAAGTTGTTTCGCGTCCATATTATCCTTCGAAAAAGTAGAGTGAAATTGTAAAGGCGTATTTGCCACGGTTTCACAGTAGAGTTTAATGAGCTCTATCTGCTTATTTGTGTAAACCTGGCTTCTGAAAAGCTACATAAATTGATGGATGTTTAATGCAGCATCATTACGTTGAGTATAACAAGCAACTGAAGTGAGGCTAGAGCCCTTTAGCATCTATTAAAAGTGTGTGAGGCATTTCATTTAAATCTGATCAAACGGTAAAACCAACTGCTGTGTTGATTGGTCGGCAGCAAGACCTATATGTACCCCAACAAGACGAATACCCCGCCCTGTTGCTCGTTCGAAGGCTTCCTGCATTAACGTGCGAAAATACGCTTCATCCAGGGTTACGCAGCGGTGTTCTACCGTAGTTAGTTGGAAGTCATTAAACTTGAGCTTTACTCCTTGTGTGCGAATACGTACCGGCTTACCCGTTCGCTTCTTGTGATTTTCCATTCGCTCTTGAAGCTTTTCGAATAAATGTGGCAAGAAGTCAATGCACTGCTCGAAGGTGTGGATGTCTTCGCTTAACGTACGCTCCACACCAATAGACTTGCGTTCACGAGATACCGATAGTTCACGTTCATCAATACCGTGAGCTCGCTCCCACAGCACACTGCCAAATTTACCCAGCTCTTTTTGAATACGCTCAAAAGGGTATTGGCGAACATCGTCGCAGGTATTAAGCCCCATACGCTGAAGCTTTTGCATGGTGACTTTGCCCACGCCAGGTATTTTCTTTAGGGGCATGTCGCGCACAAACTCATCGAGCTTATCAGGAGTGATAACACAAATTCCATCAGGCTTGTTTTCATCACTCGCTACTTTTGCCACAAACTTACAGGGCGCGACACCTGCTGAAGCGGTAAGCCCAAGTTCACTTTTAATGCGCTCGCGTATTTCTTCGGCAATTAACGTGGCGCTGCCACCACAAAATTCACTGTTGGTCACGTCTAGGTAGGCTTCATCTAACGATAAAGGCTCGATGAGGTCGGTATAGTCAGCAAATATCTTACGTATTTTTTGCGACTCAGCAGCGTATACATCCATGCGCCCTTTCACTAGAGTGAGGTTAGGACATAGCTTTAAGGCATACGCTGTAGCCATAGCTGAGCGAACGCCGAATTTACGGGCGGGATAGTTACAGGTAGAAATAACCCCTCGACGGTCGGCACTGCCGCCTATCGCAATGGGAATATCGCGCAAGGCTGGGTTGTCGCGCATTTCAACTGCGGCGTAAAAACAATCCATGTCGACGTGGATAATTTTTCGCATTACCTGCCTTTGCTCTTAACGTGCTCACACGAAACTGTACAAAAAGACAGTATATTATCAATAGCGTTTAATTACACTACCTCGTTATGGAATATTGGTGAGATTTACGGGTCGCTAGTCCCTAATAAGAAGCAGGCGTTAAAACGAAGGCTTTTTATGAGGACGCTTGGCAGAACGAGAGTAGTCAATAAAAAGCGGCGACACCCCAACGTTGGAGTGTCGCCGCTCAATCATAAATCGCCTTGACAAGTATCAGAATTAACTTAAGCGGAGTTACCTAATTCGCTCGGCCTAACCAATACATTACTCGTGATGTCGCCATCATCACTTCCAGGCTTCCCTCAGCAGATTTTCTCGCATGTAGAGAGTGGCTGCGGGCTGGGCCAATCAACGCAGGGCTCTTCCAAATACTGATGCCTTCAACCGTCATTTCGCTGAGTTCAGAAGCACTATAGTAACCCCAGTCACCGTCATTCGCCGACGTTACAAGAAGTGTCTGTTCAGTAGCGGTTACTGGATTGGCTACCATGTCGACAATACTCATATTTACAGAAACGTCTGATGTCTTCGTCAAAGTGGTTTCATTTACTTCAAAAATAACCAGAGATTGGCTCTGATCGTTATAACAGGCTAGTTCCGATGCAGCGTCACTATCAGCGTTTATAAAGGTAAGACGCGCACAAGAAACATCGGCGCTTGCCTGAATAGAGAAACCTGATGTTGTTGGCGTTAGTAATTGCGTTATGTCGTTGCCTTGAGAGAGCGCCACATACACATTGCCATTCATCGACACAATATCAAAATCACGGAAATATTGAGGCATGGTGTAAGTAGCCAACATAAGTTGATTGTTCACGTCGACCGCTTTTAATGTGCGACCATCAACATAGACTGCGTCATCAAAACCATCGTTATTGAAGTCGAATGCCTTGATAACTGAAACATCGTTCGAATAGTCGCCTGTAATCTCATATTGAATAGAGAAATCATTTAATCGCATTGCAGCGAATGCGCCATCATAGGTTTGTGCGGTAGGCAGGAACAAATCACCGGCACCATCGTTGTTGTAATCGGTAGTTACGGCAATACTAGAGTTATCCCAGTTAGAGGAAATTTCTTCACTAGTGATGTAATTCCCTGTGTTCTCCATTAGTAAGACTTTAGAGCCGTCATAGCCGCTCCCCGTACTCGGTACGAAGAAAACAGCACGTTCGTCACCAGGATACAAATCTGCCCACCCAGCCGCATTAAAGCTATCTAGTTGATGTGTAGTTGCTGTCGTTTTTATTGTTGCAGAAGTTGCCGTGACATCTGCCGTTACAAGTAAATCTTCACCAGAAGAAGTAGTGCCAGTGCCCCATAACAGTTCGTTAAGGCCATCGTTGTCGGCATCGCCAAGGGTCAGCGAGGTCGAACCATGATCCACCATATCAATGCTAAATACTGAAGTTAGCGTATTGTTAGACAGCTTCATGGCGTGAACATTGCCCCATTGGCAGTCCCCTACAAGCAATACGGGATTACTATCATCAGTCAGTTTTCCTGCGCTAATGTCACAAGTATTAAAATTTTCAACACTCGTAATTTGAGATTTGTTTTGTGCTGAGTACACATAGATGTAAGACCAACTGTCAGCCCCTACAATTTCTTCAATACCGTCGCCATTTATATCGGCAACAGCAATGTGGCGACTACTAAATCCTGAATTCAAAAACCACTGGTTTTCCCCAGATCCAAGGTCATAAACCAAACCAGAGTTGGTAACCAGTTCTAACTGAGTGTCGGAATCTACATTACCCAGAGCAATTTCATAGGTATCTTCAGCGGTAAACGTAAATAGAGGTGTTTCGGGCGAACCAAGATCTACCACCACAATGTCACTAGCTTCGCCGTAATCACGTGATGAATATAGGTAGGCCAATTCATCGTCACCATCATTATCTATGTCACCGAGAACAGCACTATGTATGTAATTGTCGGTAGTAAAAAGCGTTGTTGCCGTCTCGTCAATGTCGGTAATAACGGATACGCTGTTTTCAGATATCACTAGAATATCGGGGTAATCATCGTTATCAAAATCTGTGCTGAGAACTTGCTTAACTTTTCCAGCGTCCGCCATTACGTATGGGTACATCCAAGTTTGGTTATAGCTGCCGTTTTGATAAGACAGCAAGAATATGCGGTTTGCAGAATCGGTGGAAAGAACTTCATTGTCGCCGTCATGGTCAAAGTCACCCACTACCATTGAATTGTTCATTTTAGGCACTTCAATACCCGAGCGAGCTAATTCTTGAACCTCATTATTAGTCACTGAGACATGGGTTTTGACTACTTCAGCTCCCTCTTGCCCCGTCGAAAAACCAAATGCGTAAAGCTGGGTTTTAAACAACTGATTACTCGGCGCTTGCCAAGAAATCAATCCATCTTCATTAATGGTAGCACCTGAAGGTGCTGATACTAAGGTGGGTACCCCTTGGTTGTCACCAAGATCAGGGTCAGACACAATGGCTCTGAATTCGATAAATTCTCCTGGAGACACTGACTCTGGTAAATTCTCGAACGCTACTTGTGCCGGTGCATCCGACAGAACAATTGAAATACGACCTGACTCTACAGTGTTAGCACTATCTGAAACGACCATAGATACTTCAACTAAATCGTTAAATACAGCGCGGTAGGCCGGTAAGGTATCACCTGATATGTCCTCTACTAAGACACCGTTGATGTACCACCGGAAACTGACCGATAAATCTTCGTAGTCTGTATCGTTATCATTATAATAGCCGGGACTAACGGTAATAGGTGTCGTTGTATCGACTGTGTCCCAGTTGTAAAATTCAGGTGCATAGACAGTTGGTGGGATAGACATGTCAGCAATAGCGACAAGAGTTCTGTCAGCAAGGTTACCACCAATTAAATCATAGGCATCGACTAAAAATGTACCTACATCGTAGTTACCGTCGTTATCAGTATCTTCTAGATAACGAATAATGCCTTCTTCGAAAAGTAACGTTGCAGTTTTATCACCTGCTACAACTACTTCCCCCATATACATGTATGGCCATAAATATTCAGGGGCCTCTGCTTCAATAGCTAATTTACCTTTAGAGCCAACATAGAAGTCTAATTCAGCATGGTTTACGGTTTCATTAGGCGAATCATGTATATTGAAATCGCCTTCTAATTTGTATTGCTCTGAGCCAATAGTGAACGCGACATGCTGGCTGGTATCTACGTAATAGTTACCGTTAGTTTCGTTGAAGCCTTCATCGATTGAGACGACACCTGACAAAGTATAAGGTACGCCGTCGTAAGTCCAAGTGAGGCTATCAACATACAAACTGTATTTCGCAGCGCTTTCTGACACGCTTTCAATGGCGATGGCCGTTGATCCGGAAATGGCTATGCCGTTGCTATATGACCAACAGTTTTGGTAATTCATGGCGATGACACCTGTTAAGGAGTCTGTCACCTTCCCGTCATAGGCAACGCTACCACCTTGATCACAGGCGTATGTTTTCTTAATCGCTCCGCTTTTTACATCATCAGTGAAGTCCTGTTCTGCCAGTTCTGGCACCGTCATAACAGAATCACTAAATAATAAATTGAACGCTTGCTGGACCAACTGAAGATCCACTTCCGCATCAGTCGTTTTGCCTTTGTATTGGGCGTTTGCAAGTGCCTTGGCTGCAGTGTTAAGTCGAGACGCGTCGTAATCTTTTGCGTTTTTGATGATTGTAGATGGCGAAACCGAAGAGGAGCCTCCGTTTACCGGCCCCGCAGAGTCCGAACCTCCGCCTCCACAAGCCGCTAAGGTTAATGCGACTATACCGATAGTCCCGAGGCGTACACTGCGTGTCATAGCTCTTCCTTGATCTGTTGTTATTGGAATTAGTATTTTTTTGAAGTTTAAATTTAGCGTAAATATAAATGTGGAGCAACGAAATATAGGGCGAGCATAGTGATGTTCACAAATTTAAATGCTTGTCACAGGCTCGTCTGTAACGATAACGGTTCGATCCACTGTTGGCTCTTGAAGCAAACCTAATGCTACATCGAATGAGCTGACCAGGTTAGGTGAAGTACGTCACTTGTCAGATACAAAAAAGCGCCGTCGATTTTCTCAAACAGCGCTTTTAAATCTTAAACGAAAGATGGGTGAAGCATCACAAAATTTGGTTTTGCTTCCATTCGTTTAGCTTTTTCTGGCGGGCTTCTTCTTTTTCCATGCGTGACTTCTTACGGTCACACGGTTCTGGACAGTCACAGGCCTTTTCAATACCTAGTGCACCTAAGCCACCACAGCTTCCAGAGATTGATTTTTTCTGAAAAAGGTAACCTACGGCCATAGCCAGTACCATTGTTAGAAAGAAACCAAAAGCAAGGATAAATGTAGACATTGCTACCCCCTAATTATGAACTGTGACCAGTTTATCAAATTCTGGCGACGCATACTCTTCAAATCCGTCTTCTGTGCGACGAATGAGGAATACTGCAAGTTGTTCTTGCTCAGCAACCGCTATCGCTTGTTCCCACCCCATTACGTTAAACGCCGTGGCTAGACCATCCGACGTCATTGAAGAAGGGTGAATTACTGTAACCGAAACCAGGTTATGAGAAATAGGTTTGCCCGTTGTGGGGTCAATTAGGTGCGAGTAACGAACACCATCTTCTTCGTAATAGTTACGATAGTCTCCTGATGTAGCGACTGCATTAGTACCAATAGACACCACTTTCTGAACGGCACGCTCAGTGGTAACTGGCTTTTCAATGGCAATCAGCCACTCACTGCCGTCACCGCGTTCTCCTTTCACACGCATTTCCCCACCTATTTCTACAAGGTAGTTTTCAATGTTGTGCTTTTCAAGGATCTCTGCCACTTCATCAACGCCAAAACCTTTAGCAATAGTCGACAAGTCGACATAAAGCATTGGGTGACTTTTCTTTAAACCTGTAGGCGTAGTTGACAGCTTCTTATAACCCACATATTCGCGAATATCGTCGATGTCTGTCTGGCTTGGTACTTTTTCAGGGCGCTTAGTTGGGCCAAACCCCCACAAATTAACCAATGGGCCAACGGTAACATCTAGTACTCCGCCACTAAGGTTTGCCAAGCGTAACGCCTCATTAACCACGGTTAGCGTATCTGGAGATACGGCGAAATTGTCGGTATAGCGATATTGGTTAAACCTTGAAAGCTCTGACGTTGGGTCGTAGGTAGACATCATCTTGTTTACCTCAACAAGACGGGCGTCTATTTCAGCTTGTAAGCCTTCCACCGGCGCTTCTGCTACAAGATATTTTATATTGTAGGTTGTGCCCATTGTTTGCCCTTGAAGGTGCACTACAGGCGTTTTTTCGTCGCTACAGCTTGCGAGAAGTAGAATACCTACCGCAACAAAGGCGAGGAATATTCGAATAGCAAATCGAATCACGATGTTGTCCTTAGCTAATATGCACAAAACGGAACAGGTATTATGTGCATTATGCGTTTTGCTTCAACGAAAAAGGGGCTTACGCCCCTTTTAATATGCTTGATTTTTTAAGCGAGTAGCTTAGCCACCGAAGTCATCTAGCATGATGTTTTCGTCCTCAACACCTAAATCTTTAAGCATGTTGATTACGGCCGCGTTCATCATAGGTGGTCCACACATGTAGAACTCACAGTCTTCTGGTGCAGGGTGATCTTTCAAGTAGTTCTCAAGAAGTACTTGGTGAATGAACCCTGTGTAACCTTCCCAGTTGTCCTCTGGCTGAGGATCAGAAAGTGCTACGTGCCACTCAAAGTTATCGTTTTCTGCTGCTAACTCATCGAAGTCTTCTGTATAGAACATTTCACGAAGTGAACGTGCACCGTACCAGAAGCTCATCTTACGCTTAGACTTAAGGCGACGAAGCTGATCGAAGATGTGTGAACGCATTGGGGCCATACCAGCACCACCACCTACGAATACCATTTCGTTGTCAGTTTCTTTCGCGAAGAATTCACCGAATGGACCAGAGATAGTCGCTTTGTCACCTTCTTTCAGGCTCCAAATATACGATGACATTTTACCAGCAGGTAGGCTTAGGTTATTAGGTGGCGGCGTAGCAATACGCACGTTCAACATAATAATGCCTTCTTCTTCTGGGTAGTTTGCCATTGAGTATGCACGAATTGTCTCTTCGTCTACTTTAGACTCGATGTCAAAGAAGCCAAAACGCTCCCAGTCACCGCGATACTCTTCAGGAATATCAAAGTCTTTGTACTTAACATGGTGAGCTGGCGCTTCAATCTGAATATAACCACCTGCACGGAAAGGTACGCTTTCACCGTTAGGAATTTTAAGCTTAAGCTCTTTGATGAAGGTTGCTTTGTTATCGTTAGAGATAACTTCACAATCCCACTTCTTAACACCAAATACCGACTCTTCAAGTTCGATTTCCATGTCTTGCTTAATAGCAACCTGACACGAAAGACGACAGCCCTGACGCGCTTCACCTTTAGTGATGTGGTCTAGTTCAGTTGGAAGAATTTCACCGCCACCTGAGTGCACATCTACACGACACTGACCACATGAGCCACCGCCACCACAAGCAGAAGATACGAAGTAACCTGCGTCAGCTAGTGCACCAAGAAGTTTGCCACCCGGTGCAGTTTTGATTGCCTTGTCTGGGTCACCATTGATAGTGATAGTTACATCACCACTTGGTACCAATTTAGACTTGGCAAACATAATGATAAATACTAGCGCCAATACGATGGCAATAAACATGCCGACGCCAAGAAATATTTCTACGTTATTCATTTATATGCTCCCGAGCTCTATTACAGCTGAATACCAGTGAATGACTGGAAGCCAAGTGCCATTAGGCCAGCGATCATGAATACAGAACCAAGACCACGAACACCATCAGGCATATCAGCATACTTCAGCTTTTCACGTACTGCCGCTAGCAACACAATTGCTAGTGCCCAGCCCATACCACTACCAACGCCGTAAACGATGCTTTCAGTGAAGTTGTATTCACGCTGTACCGCGAACGCCACACCACCGAAGATTGCACAGTTAACGGTAATTAGCGGAAGGAAGATACCTAGTGCGTTGTAAAGCGCAGGGAAGAACTTGTCTAAGCTCATCTCTAGAATCTGTACCAACGCCGCAATAACACCGATAAACGTTAGGAAGTTAAGGAAGCTTAGGTCAGCTTCTGGGAAACCTGCCCATGCTAGTGCGCCTGGAGCAAGAATGTTTACATAAATAACTTGGTTAACGGGTACAGAGATACCTAGTACCACGATAACAGCAACACCAAGACCCATAGCAGTTTTAACTTTCTTAGATACCGCTAGGAATGTACACATACCTAAGAAAAGTGATAACGCCATGTTCTCAACGAAAATTGAGCGAACAAATAACGACAAATAATGTTCCATGACTTACTCCTTAGGCTCTACTTGCTCTGGACGGATAGTACGGATAAACCAAATCATACCGCCGATTAAGAAGAATGAGCTGAATGGTAGGATTAACAAACCGTTACCCTGATACCAGCCACCGTTTTGAACCAGTGGAAGGATTTCGAAACCTAAAATAGTACCGAAACCAAATAGCTCTTTAATTGTACCAATTACAACTAGAATGAAAGAGTAACCCAAGCCGTTACCGATACCATCAAGGAAGCTCATTAGAGGTGGGCTCTTCATGGCGTAGGCTTCAGCACGACCCATTACGATACAGTTAGTAATGATAAGACCAACGAATACCGACAGCTGCTTCGATATTTCATACGAATACGCTTTCAGGATTTGGTCAACAACGATTACCAACGACGCAATGATGGTCATCTGGATAATAATTCGAACGCTAGATGGGATCTGGTTACGAATTAGTGAAATAAACAAGTTTGAGAACGCTACAACGCTTGTAAGCGCAAGCGACATTACCAATGCTGTTTCCAGCTTAGTGGTAATTGCTAGTGCTGAACAGATACCCAATACCTGTAGGGCGATCGGGTTGTTGTCCAGGATTGGCCCAAAGAGGGCCTTTTTCATTTCTTTAGTATCTGCCATGAGACTTCCCTTATGAACGCCATGCTTGGTTCTTCAGGAACTGGCCGAAGCCTTGCTCGCCTACCCAGTAACGAATAGTGTTTTCAACACCGTTGCTGGTTAGGGTTGCACCTGAAAGCGCATCGATAGTGTGAGGATTGCTAGGGTTAGCATTTTTCACTACGCGAATAGCAACTTCGCCATTCTCGTAAAGCTCTTTGCCGTCCCATTTGTCCTGCCATGCAGGGTTTTGCACTTCACCACCTAGTCCTGGCGTTTCTTTTTGCTGATAGTAAATAAGCTCGCGAACCGTTTGGCCGTCTGCGTCTACCGCTAAGAAACCGTACATAAGATCCCAAAGGCCGCTGCCGTGCACAGGAAGGATGATACGAGATACATCACCTGCGTCGTCGCGAACTAAGTAAACACTTGCCACGTTAGGGCGGCGTTGAAAACCAACATTACTGTTAGTCACCTTAGTGCTGTACTCAGTTTCTTTGGCTGCTTTATACATATCGTAATCTGGCTTAGGCGCTTCTACGAAAGTACCTTCGTCAAGATTTACATAACGCTGCTCTACTCGCTCGCTGTACGTGCTTTCAATTGCGCTATTGCTCATGCCCATTTCATAAAGGCCTGCAGCATTAAGAATGTTGCTCTTTTTATCTAGAGCTGCGTTTGTTTGTTGTAGAGAGCGAAGGCCAACAGCCGCGCCAGAAACAACAATTGAACAAACTAAACATACGGCAACAACAATACCTACCGTTTTGCCTAAAGATTCTTTCTTAGCCGACACGTGCTACCCTCCGCTTGATATTGCTTTGTGCGACAAAATAGTCGAACAGTGGCGCCCACAAGTTAGCAAATAGAATTGCTAGCATTACACCTTCAGGGAAGGCTGGGTTTAGGACGCGGATTAGTACCGTCATGAAACCAATGAAGATACCGTAAGCCCACTTACCTTGGTTTGTGAACGACGCAGAAACTGGGTCTGTCGCCATAAAGAACATACCAAAAGCAAGACCACCAACAACAAAGTGCCAATGAGCAGGCATTGCAAACATAGGGTTAGTATCGCTGCCGATTAGGTTTAGCAAGGTTGCGAAGAACGCCACACCAATTGCTACACCAGCAACAATGCGCCAGCTTGCTATACGCATGTACATGATGAACAAGCCACCAAGAATAATAGCAAGTGTAGACACCTCACCCGCTGAACCTGAGATAGTACCGATGAAGCTGTTCATCCACTGATCCATGTTCGCGTAATCAAGGTTGCCAGAAGCCGCTTGGCTTAGAGACGTTGCACCAGAATAACCATCTGCCGCTACCCATACTTGGTCACCTGAAATTTGTGCAGGGTACGCAAAGTATAGGAATGCACGACCAGACAATGCTGGGTTAAGGAAGTTACGACCTGTACCACCGAATACTTCTTTAGCAATTACAACACCGAAGGTAATACCTAGTGCAACTTGCCATAGAGGAATAGTAGCTGGAAGTGTTAGTGCGAATAGTACCGATGTAACGAAGAAACCTTCGTTAACTTCGTGCTTGCGCACAGACGCGAACAATACTTCCCAGAAACCACCTACCGCGAACGTTACCGCGTAGATTGGCAGCCAGAAACATGCGCCATAGAAGAATAGACCTAGTGTACCCGCATTTGCCAAGTCACCGCCAAGGGCAGCAAATAGGCCTGCTTGCCACGTATCAGGTAGTGTTCCTGCGCCAGCAGCAATAGCTTCTTGCGCTTGGAAACCAATGTTATACATACCGAAGAACATAGCTGGGAATGTTGCCATCCATACCATGATCATGATGCGCTTAAGGTCAATGCTGTCACGCACGTGCGTGTTAGCTTTGTTTACTTTACCTGGGGTGTAGAAAATGGTCGCCGCAGCTTCGTAAAGCGCATACCACTTTTCATGCTTACCACCTGGTTCGAAGTTTGGTTCGATTTTTTCTAAATACGCTTTTAAACCCATGACTTAACCCTCTTTCTCTATCGTGGTCAAACAGTCGCGTAAGATAGGAGCGTAGTTATATTTGCCAGGGCATACATAAGTACACAATGCCAAATCTTCTTCGTCCAGCTCTAAGCAACCCAACGTCTGAGCACCGTCAGTATCACCAGAAATCAGGTCCCTAAGCAGAAGCGTAGGAATGATATCTAGGGGCATAACGCGTTCGTAATTACCAATTGGAACCATAGAACGTTCAGAACCATTGGTAGTTGTTGTCATATCAAATTTCTTGCTGCCACTTAGGTGACCTAAGTAAGCACGTGTCACAGAGTGTTGGTTTGAACCAGGTAGGATCCAACCGAACAATTTCTTCTCGCGACCTTCTTTTAGTAGTGAAACTTGGGTGTGGAAACGACCAAGGAAGCCGTGAACGCCCATCGCTGTCGTACCGTTAAGTACAGAACCAGAGATAACACGTACTTCACCGTCTACTTGCTCGTTAGCAGTAAGCTCGGTCAAGTCTGCGCCTATTACAGTGCGCACTAGGCGTGGGTTGGTTGCTGCAGGACCTGCAAGAGAAATAACACGACGGTTATCTAGCTCGCCAGAGGTCAACAATGCACCAATTGCCATTACGTCTTGGTAGTTGATGTGCCAAACCGTTTTGTTCATGCCAGCAGAATCAAGGAAGTGGATGTGAGTACCCGGTAGGCCCGCAGGGTGAGGACCGCCAAATTCTTCAACATCAACTGCCGCATCGCCAGTAGCAACAGAAGCACCTGCCGCTTTACAAACGTAAGTCTTGCCGCCGCTCAATTGCGTTAACGCTTTAAGACCATTTACGAAATCGTCTTGGCGCTCAGCAATAATCACAGCAGGATCTGCTGCTAGTGGATTGGTATCCATTGCTGTAACAAAAATTGAACTTGGAACAGAGTCTAGCTTAGGAGATTTGCTAAATGGACGTGTACGGAACGCTGTCCACATACCTGACTCTACAAGGATTGACTGAAGCTGCTCGCGTGAAGCGCTCGCGATCTGGTCAGCTGCAATTTTATCAAAAGTTACAGCATCACTGCCTTTCACTTTGATAACTACAGACTGAAGAACACGTTTTGCACCACGGTTAACCTCTACCACTTCACCCGCTGCTGGGGCAGTGAATTTAACGCCAGGGTTCTTTTTGTCTTCAAAAAGCACCTGACCTTTCTTCACTACATCGCCAACTTGGACGTGCATGGTAGGGCGCATACCCACATATTCTTCTCCCAGAATGGCAACGCGCGTTGCAGCAGATGCATCAGCAATCTCCTGCTTTGGCGCTCCCTCAATTGGGAGGTCGAGACCTTTCTTGATTTTTATCATATGTAATCGCACTACTCTAATAGAAATACCCTTTTGCATGACCGCAGAAAACCTGCCTGTCAGCATGCAAAAGCGCACTATTAACAGGTGTAAAACACCTTTTCGTTGTTGATTGATGGAACTTGCTGCAATTGCTACGGTCAGCCTGTTATGAAGCCGTAACGCATAATTCCTTTTGCGGACGCTTAATTCGCCCTTTCTTTATAGACCACCAGCAGAAATTTACACTTTTTATTATTGTTGTGTAGTTGCAATCGCCACTGCTGTTTTGGTAGAGGCAGAAAAGACCCCTACTTAATTTCGGGATTTTAGCATTAACCCATACGTTTGTGCCACGCTAATTCAAGATAAAGGCAAATTTTTCTACAATTTAATGTAAACCTTTGGTCTTATTCATTTACATTTTTGGTCTCTACCCCAAATATCGACTTGAAATTTGGTACAAAAAAGCCGTCAAATCAGACGGCTTTTACGCATATTAGCATTAGGTTAATTAATGGTAAGTTTAGGTATTACCAATTAACCATTGGGTCAACTTCGCTGTCGTAATCAACACTTGAAATGTCGAAACCGAACAGTTTTAAGAACTCATGGTTGTAACCTTTATAGTCACTTAAGTCATGAAAGTTCTCTTGTGTCACTTGATCCCATAGCGCCTTAATTTTTGCCTGTGTTGCGTCGTTAGTTTCTTTGCCATCCATGCGATAGCGATTTGCTTCATCTAACGTTGGTGTATTGCCGAACAAGCATTGTGTGAACAAGCCATGAATCTGCTCAATACACCCTTCGTGGGTGCCTTCCTCTTTCATAACTTTATAAATAAGTGAAATATACAAAGGCATAACAGGAATGGCTGAGCTTGCCTGCGTTACCAGTGCTTTCAACGAGCTCACATTGGCTTGCACAAGCAAATCACTGTTTTTACCAATAATGGCTGCGGCAGCGCGATCCAGGTCTTCTTTCGCTTTACCAATCGTCGCCTGACCGTAAATAGGCCATGTTAGCTCTTTACCAATATAGGTATAAGCAGTGGTTTTACAGCCTTCAGCAAGTACGTCGGCCTCGCGTAAAAAGTCCATCCAACGCTCCCAGTCTTCCCCACCCATAACTTTAATGGTGTTAAGGATCTCTTCGTCGTTGGCTGGCTCTAGCGATACCTCATGTACTTTGTCTTTATCAGTATCATAAGTTTTTGTGGTGTACGCCTGCCCTACTGGCTTAAGCGTAGACTTGTATGTGACACCAGTTTCTGGGTCAGTTCTGCGTGGGGAAGCAAGGCTATAAATAACCAGGTCGACCTTCCCCATCTCCGCTTTAATCTTTTCGATAGCTTCATTTTTGATTTCATCAGAAAAAGCATCGCCATTAATGGTCTCTGCATACAAGCCTTTTGCTTTGGCTTTTTCATGGAATGCAGCGGTGTTGTACCAACCCGCAGTACCTGTTTTGCGTTCTGTTGGTGCTTTTTCAAAGCATACACCTAGCGTTTTTGCGCCATAGCCAAATGCAGAGGTAATGCGCGACGCTAAGCCGTAGCCCGTTGAGCTACCAATAACCAATACATTTTTAGGGCCTTCGCCTAACTCACCTTTTGCTTCTACATAAGCAATTTGTTCTTCAACCGCTTTTGCACAGCCTACCGGGTGCGCGTTTGTACAAATGAAGCCTCTCACTTTAGGCTTGATAACCATAATAATTTTCCTTATTTGAGCGTGGGGCTATTGTAATGCCGAAGCCACTGATAACAACTCGGAGCAGATGAAACCTAGCATATCGCAAACGCAAGGCGACACCAATGAAACAACGTGCCAAATTTAGGTTTGCTTTGTATTTACGAGAAAAGACAGAGAAGAAAAGAGATAGGAAAAAGAAACATTAGGCCATATCGCTAAATTCAACGAAGTGTGGGCTAGTTTTTAAAACGTTATGAACTATGAATAAGAAAAGATGGAACACAGGTGTACAGAACTGCACACCTGTGAACAACACATTAACCTAGAACGTCTAGAAGCTCTACGTCAAAGATAAGCGTGCTGTATGGTGCAATAGCTGCACCCGCACCTTGCTCACCGTAAGCAAGATCGTGTGGCACGTATAGGCGATACTTAGCACCTACTTTCATAAGCTGTAGTGCTTCAGTCCAACCTTTAATAACGCCGCCTACTGGGAATTCAGCTGGCTGGCCACGCTCGTAAGAGCTGTCGAATGTAGTACCGTTGATAAGCGTACCGTGGTAGTGAACGCGTACTGTGCTAGATGCAACCGGTGTTTCACCGTCACCTTCAGCAATTACTTCGTACTGAAGACCAGATTCAGTTACGGTTACTTCGTCACGCTTCGCGTTTTCTTCAAGGTACTTTGTGCCTTCTTCAATAACCGCTTTGCTCGCTTCTTCTTTAGCCGCTTGCATACGCTTGTGAATTTCGCCAAACGCATCACGTAGTGTGTCGTTATCAACCTGAGGTGCTTGACCTGCGAAGGCGTCTTTTAGGCCAGCTACAACAGCATCAATCGCTAGTCCGTCAAACGGATTTGATTGTAATTGTTGACCCATTTGAAAACCAATGCCGTAACTTGCTTGGGTTTCTACTGTATTGAATGTATCAGTCACAAGAACTCCTGAAATTAAATTACAAATGCAGTACAAATTTCAAACAAAACGCATAGCGCGAGAATGTTTCTGCATTTTCCGGTGCAAGAGTGTATCACACCACAAAATATCTTGCTTTGAGCAATGTTAACTAGGGTGCAAAAGTATCAAAATGTTGTAAATTATAACCGAAAGTGGTTAGACAAGTCGCAAAGGACACAGTATGGTTAAGGCCATATATTTAGGAGGATAGCATGCAAACACACTACGATGCTGAACTGAAAGATACCGTTCGATACCTAGGTAAAACCTTGGGTGAAACAATCAAAAATCAATTGGGTCAAGAGTGGCTAGACCGTATTGAAAAGATTCGTAAAGGCGGCCGAGCTTCTTATCAGGGAGACGCTACGTGTAGCGAAGAACTGAAAGAAACTTTCAAAACAATGTCTGACAGCGATTTGCTTACTGTTGGCCGTGCATTCGCACAATTCTTGAACTTAGGCAATATTGCTGAGCAAGAATACAACGCAGCAATGAACGTTGATGCGTCGATAGATGCACTATTTAAGCACCTAGATAAAGCTGATTTGACAGCTGAAAAAGTACAAGATGCCGTAGCAAAGCTAAACATTGACCTTGTACTTACCGCGCACCCGACTGAGGTTACGCGACGTACACTTATTCACAAACATAAAGAGTTGGCGAACTGCCTTCAGGCAATTCACCAGGAATCGCTTAATGATGTTGAGCGTAAGAAAATTGAAACCCGCATAGCTGACCTTATTGCGCAGGCTTGGCACACCGAAGAAATTCGTTCGGTAAGACCTACGCCGGTTGACGAAGCTCGCTGGGGTTTTTCTGTTATCGAAAACTCACTGTGGGAAGCAGTGCCAGACTTCATGCGCGAACTTGATGACCGCCTGAATGAAGATTATGACGTATCACTGCCACTAGATGCGTCACCCGTTCAGTTTAGCTCTTGGATGGGCGGCGACAGAGACGGCAACCCATTTGTTACGTCAAAAGTGACTGAGCAAGTTCTATTACTTGCCAGAAAACGTGCAGCCAAGCTTTTCGCCATTGATCTTGACCGCTTGCAAGTTGAGCTTTCAATGTACGACTGCAACGACGCTTTACGCGAGAAAGTGGGCGACGCCAACGAGCCGTACCGCGCCCTACTGCGTCCACTTGTCGATAAATTCATCGCTACCCGCGATGGCATTAGCGACTACCTAGCAGGCAAAAACCCAGATACTTCAAATTGGGTTGAAAGTGATGACGAGCTAATTGAGCCACTCATGCTTTGCTATCAGTCACTGTTAGACTGCGGTATGCAAGTAGTTGCCAACGGCCTATTGCTAGATACTATTCGCCGAGCACGAGTATTCGGCATTCACCTTTTGCGCCTCGACGTACGTCAGGATTCTGAGCGTCATGCCGACGTCTTTAGCGAACTAACTCGCTATCTTGGTCTTGGTGACTACGCACAGTGGAGCGAAGCAGATAAACAAGCGTTCTTATTACGCGAACTAGGCTCAAAGCGCCCGCTATTCCCCGCTCATTGGGATGCGTCTGAAGAAGTAAAAGAAGTGCTGGATACCTGTAAGGTAATTGCAAAGCACAGCAAGCACGGCTTTGGTATTTACATCATATCTATGGCAAGTGAGCCATCAGACGTCATGGCCGTACAGCTTCTACTTCAAGAAAGTGGTGTAGATTGGCCAATGCCAGTGGCGCCATTATTCGAAACGCTGGACGATTTGAACAACTCGCCTGACGTAATGCGCAAACTTCTGTCTATCGACTGGTATCGCGGTTACGTAAAAGGTCGTCAGTTCGTTATGATTGGTTACTCAGACTCAGCTAAAGATGCAGGTGCACTTGCCGCTGGCTGGGCTCAATATCAATCACAAGAAGCCTTAGTTGCCATTGCTGATGAGTTTGACGTGAGCTTGACCTTATTCCACGGCCGTGGCGGTACGATTGGTCGCGGTGGCTTGCCAGCGCATGCTGCTATTTATTCTCAGCCTCCTGGCTCACTAGACGGCGGCTTCCGCGTAACAGAACAAGGCGAAACTATTCGCTATAAATTCGGTATGCCTAAGCTGGCTAAACGCAGCCTAGGTATTTACGCCAGCGCCATAATTGAAGCCATGTTATTCCCGCCTCCGGCGCCTAAAGAAGAATGGCGGGAGCTAATTACTGCAATGGCAGCCCAAGGTCGTGACAACTACCGTGCAACCGTGCGTCACGATAAAGAGTTTGTACCTTACTTCCGTGTAGCAACGCCAGAGCAAGAGTTAGGCAAATTGCCATTAGGTAGCCGCCCTGCGAAGCGTAAGCCACAAGGTGGTATTGAAAGCCTACGCGCTATTCCATGGATATTTGCTTGGGCACAAACCCGTTTGGTGCTACCAAGCTGGCTAGGCGTTATGCGTGCTATTGATAGCGTGAAGACACCGGAAAACGAAAAAGTGGTTAACGAGATGTTCAGCGAATGGCCGTTCTATCGTTCACGTCTTTCAATGCTGGACATGGTGTTCCATAAAGCCGATCCGCGTATCAGTGAAGCTTACGATGAGCGCTTAGTACCGAAAGAGCTTAAACACTTTGGTGAAGCTCTGCGTGCCGAGCTTAAAGAGAGCATCTCGTCGCTACTGGCTATTACTGGCGAAGACGACATTATGAAGAACGATCCGCAGGGTAAGGAGTCGATGGAGATCCGAGCAGCATATCTTCAGCCCCTTCACTACCTGCAAATTGAGCTTTTAGATCGTATTCGTAAAGCGGGTGACGATGCACAGAACACCAGCCTAGAGCGTGCCATGATGGTCACCATCGCGGGTATCGCAATTGGTATGCGTAATACAGGCTAGAGCCTAAGTGAACGCGTAACGTTATAATGAAAAGCCTGCTCATTGAGCAGGCTTTTTTTGTAATGTCTTAAATGCAAAAAAGGCTGGGTACGTAAGAACGTATCCAGCCTTTTCTAGCGGATGCTAATACATCCGCTTCAGGCGCTATTAGCCGTTTACGAAATCAACGCCAAGCTTGATATCGCCACGTAGGCCTTCAAGCATGTCGTTTTTCGCTTTTTCTTCGAATGCGCTTAGCTCGCCGTATGGCAAGATTTCTTCAACACCGTTTGCGCCTAGGCGAACTGGGTGTGCAAAGAATGCCGCGTCGTCGCTGTCGTCAGTTTGTACATAAGTGTACTCAACCACGTTCTCACCTTGCATTGCTGCAACTAGTGATAGACAGAAGCGTGCCGCTGCTTGACCCATTGATAAGGTTGCAGAGCCACCGCCCGCTTTAGCTTCAACAACTTCAGTACCCGCGTTTTGGATACGAGTAGTTAGGCTAGCAACTTCTTCGTCTGTGAACTCTACACCTTCAACTTGTGAAAGTAGAGGAAGGATAGTTGTACCAGAGTGACCACCGATTACCGGTACGTGCACAGAAGATACGTCTACACCTTTAAGTTCAGCAACAAACGTTTCAGCACGGATAACGTCTAGTGTCGTTACACCGAATAGCTTGTTCTTATCGTAAACGCCTTTTGCTTTAAGCGTTTCAGCTGCAATAGCAACAGTAGTGTTAACTGGGTTAGTGATGATACCAACACACGCGTTCGGGCAGTTATCAGCTACACCTTCGATTAGGTTTTTAACAATGCCGGCGTTGATGTTGAATAGATCAGAACGATCCATACCTGGCTTACGAGGCATACCCGCTGGAATTAGAACAACGTCTGCTCCAGTTAGTGCATCAGCTAGGTCATCTTTACCGTGACCGGTTACTTTTACCGCAGTGGGGATGTGGCTCAAATCAACGGCAACACCAGGAACAACTGGCGCTACGTCGTAAAGCGCTAAATCTGAACCTGCTGGCAATTGTGTTTTCAACAACAAAGACAGCGCCTGACCAATACCACCGGCAGCACCTAACACGGCTACTTTCATACCATTTCTCCTATGGGATTACTTCACGTATTTAAACGGAACGTCACACTAATGCAACGCGGGGGAAAACTCAATCACCGGATCGTCTTATTAACGTTATTTATGGCGATTTTATCTCGATATTCATTATCATGAATGATTATGCAAAGAAATTGCGCAAAGTCTACCTGTGCGGCACAATATACGCATACTAAATACAATTCCTAACGATAACCCTCAAAAAAGAAAAGAGCGCTAATGGCAAACGCAAAGCAAGAGCTACTCATCAAAGCTTTTAAAGAAATTCTTAAAGCAGAAAGTTACGGTTCACAGGGCGAGATTGTTGATGCTTTGAAAGCACAAGGTTTTGACAACATCAGTCAATCTAAAATTTCTAGAATGTTAAGCAAGTTCGGCGCGGTCCGTACGCGAAACGCCCGGGGAGACATGGTGTACTGCTTGCCTCCAGAGTTAGGTATGCCAACTGCGAAAAGCCCTCTGAAACAGCTGGTTCTTGATATCGTTCATAACAATGTGATGGTGATTATTAGAACAAGCCCAGGAGCGGCACAGCTTATCGCGCGCCTTCTCGACTCGTTAAGTAAGAAAGACGGTGTTTTGGGTACGATTGCAGGTGACGACACAATTTTCATCGCACCAGCTGATGTTGCTAGAATTGAAGAACTAAGGCAGCGTGTCGAGGATCTGTTCGAAAACGTTTAGTTCATAAAACGATTTTGAAAAGTGCCCTCTAGAAGAGGGCGCTTCCAAGAAATACGTTGTTCCGCTAACTCAATAGCTTAATTAGTGCATCAGCTGCTGGTCGTGACGAAGGAGGGTTTTGCCCCGTCACCAATAACCCGTCGGTACACACTTTTACCGCAAAGTCGTCGGCACTCTCATACTTACCGCCTTTTTTAACCAGTTCATCTTCAACTAAGTAAGGCACTACCTCAGTGAGTTCCATTGCACTTTCTTCGCTATTTGAAAAGCCAGTAACCGCTTTGCCATCTACCAAATACTTCCCATCAGGGGTTTTCACATCTTTAAGGACGATTGGCGCGTGACATACTGCTCCAACAGGCTTATTAGCTGCAATCATGTCTTCAATGAGCTTAATAGAGTGAGCGTTATCTGACAGATCCCACAATGGTCCGTGTCCGCCGGGATAAAATACCGCGTCAAACTCTTCTGCTCTCACGTCTTCAAGGGGAATAGTCGACGCTATTGCACTTCGCGCTAGCTCATCTTTGGTATATCGCATAGCGTCATCTGTCATCGCATCGTCTGCAAGGCTATTTGGGTCAATCGGTACCTGCCCTCCCATAGGAGACGCCAAAGTGATTGTGTAGCCCTTATCTTTAAATGCGTAGTACGGTGCAGCAAATTCTTCCAACCACATACCTGTTTTTTTACCGGTATCACCCATAATTTCGTGAGATGTCATTACCATTAACATACGTTTAGACATAAGCCCTCCTTGCGAGCATTTAAAAATTCGTTGTGAATTACTTCGGCTAAAGGACGCAGTTAGATCATTAAAAAAGGTGAGAGATCGGTTGATTACTTGGTTGTGAGATAAATAACAGGCATAAAAAAGTGCCACTTCCTGTTAAGGAGAGTGGCACCTAACACTACAACTGTTTCACTTAAAGTGATTAAAAGTCGTACTTAATACCAAACTGAACTTGCCATACTGATTGGTCGAGTACTTCAAGGTTTTTGATACGGCTATCGCTGTTTAGGTCAAAATATTCATATTGACCGTCAACGATTTGCGCAGAAACTACTGCACGCTCATATTCATAACGAGTTCGCTCAATACGACCCCAGTCGTCATTCAGCAAGTTACCAAAGTTTTCTATATCAAAGAACACAGTAAGCTTATGTTCAGGGTAGAACGCTGGTAATTCTTGTTGAATACGAACATCAATAATCGTTGACCAACGCGAATTGTCACCATTACGAGCTGCGATACCACCTTTGTACTGTGCCAACTCAGAGTCATTGATGTAATCCATGAACGCCTGTTGTTCAATAAGATTTCCACCGAATGAAGTCGCCGCAAACAATGGATCGTCAAGACCTGATGGAACATATAGCAAGTGACCGGCATCGTCGTTACGGCTTTCACGTGCACAACGAGCGCCATCTGTATCTAGTACACACGCGTTGTTTTCGTCGAATGTATAGCTGTAAGGTTGACCAGAGCGACGCTCCGCAAAGACAGAAACAGTCGTTTCATAACCATCGATCAACTCTTTCTTCCAGTTGAAGCGCATTTTCCATAGGTGCTCAGTCTGGAAGTTAGAGGTACCAGCACGCGGCTGTTGACGATCATAAGCAGCAAAATCTGAATAGTTAGATGTTGCTGTTGATGACGTACCGTAGCCAACATCTTCTACATCAGCAAACGTGTAGCTGGTGAAGAAGTCAAATGAACCGTAAGCTGTTTCCCATGCTTTTGATGCTGACAACGCGTAAAGGATTGAATCACCTTCGTCTACTGAACCTGTGACAATTGCTTCTGGGCCTTCGCTACAGTCGTAAACACCACGGCCATCTGGCGCAGTACCAACTGGATTTTCACAACGTTGGTCGTACCAATAAGTCGCATTTTCAAGCTTGTTATATAGAACGTCAGCAGAGAACAACCAACCTTCTAGCGCTTCCATTTCAGGTTCGTGAGCAACACCTAGGCTTACTTTCCAGGTTGTTGGGATATCAAAATCGTTTGCTAACGCATTCACATCGCCATCTGGCTCAATGTTAGCAAGCAAATTAAGGATGTTCTGAGGGATGTACTGTCCTGTTACTGGATCTGGTGTAGTCGGAACTTGGTACGTCTGGCCAGAACCAAAATCTTGGTAATCATCAGCAATTACACCGTCGTTTGAGTAGCTGTTAGACACCCAAACACTTGGTGCGCCACCTGAGAAGCGACCAATGCCACCGCGTACAGTTGTGTAATCAGACGCATACCACTGGAATGAAACACGAGGAAGGATAACATCTAGCCCGTCAATGTCATTAGTGTTTGAGTAACCATAACGGTCTACAAAGTTTTGGTTCTCACGGATAGAGCCTTCAGACTCATACCAGTCATAACGAATACCAGCGTCAATAGTTAACTCAGACGTCGCTTCCCAAGAGTCTTGGAAGTAAAGTGAGTTATAGTTGTAACCCCAAATTGCGCGAAGATCATTCTCGTTATTCGTTACAGCGTTGTTGTAAAGAAGTGCTGATGCCTGTGCATTTGCTAAGTCTTCAATACTATCAAACAAATAAGAACCTTCCGAGTTTTGTGCGAATAAATTATCAACATCAACTTCTTCACGCTCATAACCAAGCTTCATGATGTGGTCGCCGGTAGTGTAAATACCAACTAACTTAATTTGAAAGAAGTCTTGATCAAGTGAGTTGCCGTGACGGAAACGATCTGGACCAATAGTAAGATAATTTTCATCGCCATCTACTTCGCGAAGGAAAACGGCAAAGTTTGGAAACTCCGAACCATTAAGGGAGTCTTGGCCTGTTGCTTGGGTTGTTTTAGCAATCTTGAATTGCGTAGAAAAGTCTGAAGTCCAGTCAGAGAAAACGTGTGCAATGAAACTTTCAACTTTTTCAGAACGATCGTACCACGCTGAAGAAGCACCAAGCACTTCATCTTGAGCTAGGAAGTTGTTACCGTTCTGCTCATTGATTGAGTTACCGTCGGTAAGCATATATGTAAACTTAGCGCGATGGTCGCTGTTGATGTTCCAATCAATGTTCGCAAGGATTTTTTCGTCTTGAACGTCATCTTTTTGGAAACCACCAATGTCGAAGCCCCATACATCAGAGACAATCTGAGAAACCTGTGCGACGTCATCCATTGTAATGGTCGGCACTTCGTTTACCGCACCAGAACCTGCTGGACCGCGATTTAGTGGCGCAACTGATTCAAACTTATCGTACGCAACAAAGAAGAAAAGCTTATCTTTGATGATTGGACCACCAAGCGTCGCAACGAACGTCCTTTCTTCAAAAGAAAGATTGAACTCATCATCACCGTTTTTATCGCCAGCAAGAGAGTCGTCAGTGTAGTAGTAACTCGCTGAGCCGTGGAATTCATTGGTACCTGATTTCGTTACCGCGTTAATAGTACCGCCAGTAAACCCGTTGTATTCAACGTCGAAAGGTGCTGTTTGAATCGAAAGAGACTCAATTGCGTCATAAGAAATTGGCGAACGCTGAGTTGGGTATCCATTTGCGTTAAGACCAAAGCGGTCATTCAATGCAACGCCGTCAACCGTCAATGAGTTAAATTTGTTGTTAGCACCTGCGATACTTAATTCTTTAGTACCACCACTTTGGACGTTTACCGATGCAAATGGATCAAGCTGAGCAGCGTCTGTAATGTCACGGTCGATAGAAACAACCTGTTGAAGCGCTTCTAGACCTAGACTTGTACTTAATGCTTCGTTGGTATATCCAGTACCTGCAGAACTACCTGTTACTGTGATAACTTCTGTGGCTCTCTGTGATTCTAGTGTAATCGGCAATTCTAGTGCCTGGTCTAGAGCAAGGTATACATTCTCTACCTTTGCTGGAACAAAACCATCACCACTGATTGTAATCGTGTAAGGTCCACCAACACGAAGGCCTCGGGAAGAAAACGAACCGTTTTCATTGGTTGTTGCAACTGATGTTGTACCAGTTGGTTCGTGTTTAATTGTTACTATCGCACCAGAAAGGTCCGACCCTGCTTCACTGACGACGTTACCTCTGATTGATGATGTTGTCGTCTGCGCCATAACTGTACCAGCAAGACCCGCAGAAACAGCAACAGCAATCGCAACGCGACTTAGCTTCGCTTTAAAGTTCATGTGTGTTTCCCTTTTTGTTTAAATTTGTTTTAGGTTCGCTAGTAGGGTATTTCCCTTAGCTAACCTTTAATTAATATGAACCGACAGAATTGTTATAGAGGTTCATGTCAATTTTATTACAACTTTACATTTTTATTTAGCAGCAATCCCCCTAGGCCTATGACTTTGCAAAAAATATCTTGACCAAATGGTCAGATTAATTTACTTATTGTTATTCTTGTCAATTCACGGCGATTAGCTGTTCCTATTCTTGCCATATTGAGCACTAATAAAAAGCGTTTAATAAAAATCAGGTTTACCCATAAAAATAACAAAAATTACAACAACTTACCATTTTAAAATAAATTTACCTATTGCAATAAGTAACCTTAACTGATGAAATCCGCACATAAATCGTTAATTCATTTGGTCGTTTTTTTGACAGATTTTAGAATTGTTACCTCTGCAAAGTGGATTGTCTTGGTTGCCGTTGCATTAATATGTAGCGTAGCTAGCTATTTTAAAAATTCTATTTTTTATGATGACATTCTGCCACAAACCGGTCAAATATTAACCTGCAATACTGGATTATCGGGTAACGAAGACGTTTTTTCTGCTTATATTACCGATGGGCATATTGCAGAGATGGTCAACGAACGGCTATGTTCTGATAGTACAATCAAACGCCAATATAGCGGAATAAAGGTAGTAGTTGGACAAAGCGACTACGATACCTTTAGATATATTAATCATGGTGTTATTGATCTTGCCTTGGTAAAAAGCAACATTGTTGACGCCTTTGGCGCCGACAAAATCTATGGGCTGACAAAGCTTGCAGCCCACCCAGACTACCCTGCATATTTTATAGCACTTAGAGAAAAGCCCACGTTAAGTAAAGAATACCTGCTAGGAAAACGTATAGGCCTGCTTGATTATCCTAGTAGTCGCTCCGGTCACATCGTGCCTAAAACAGTTTTACATCACTTAGGCCTGACTGATACCAATGTCGATATCATTTATTACAGTTCTCACAAAGAGTTAAGGCGTGCACTTCTGGCTGGTGAAGTTGATATTATTTCAACTTATTGGGCCGAAGAAGACGGAGAAACGTTTTCTAAAAATTACATCGCTCCGCTATTAGAAAGCGTAAGCGGCATGCAGTGGTATTTAAAAATGCAAACACAAAACACCGACCTTTTCTGCGCGGTACAGTCGGTTGTTTATGAAATAGCGACAACCCATCCAAGACCATATTACAAAAATATTACGTTGGAAGAAGGGTGTAACAAATGAGTAAAATTAAGTTGCGCCTCAAATCACCATTGAAACTTACTGTAGTTGTCTTTTTACTCGTCGTTTCATTGCAGATTGCGTCGCTGATAGGCCAGTACTTTGCTCACCAATCTTCTATTCATCGCGCAATTGATGTAGTTGAAAGAAGAATTAGCCTTGATAGCGCATTCTTAGATGTGGGTAATGAAACACTCAATACGCCAGAAAATAGATACACGATAGGTCGCTACATTGAGCGTTTGAACCGAGTAATAGAAGAAGCGCAGCTTCCCGTTATCGTTAGTGAAATTCAAGGTGTTCCGACAAAGTTGGATGCCTCTGCTTTTCCAGTACAGCACCGCACCAAGTTTCAAAACGCAGAGCAAACCATTGATATTTTAGTTAATAATAAAGCGCCAGTAAGCGAGTTAAGCGTAAGCTGGTTAAGCCTGCTATTAGCTTTACTTGTTGCGCCACTTTTTGCGTTTACTAATAGAAAGAAACGCGTGCAGTCGAAACTTGAAGAATTAGTACTTCCACATAAGCCTAAGCTAGTTATCAATCTCCAAGAAAAAACGATTTCAAACGGCATTGATGACAGAATAGTGACCTTGCAGAACAAGCCATTGTGTTTTTACACCGCGCTTGTCAAATACTGCATAGACAATCCACATGAGTCCCTTCCGCCTCACAAGGATGTACCGAGCGAACTAATGGCGCTAGCTAATAAATGTTTCGCCCGTCTCATTGAGTTGGGGCATACTAAACGAAAACGCCCAGACTTCAACGCGAACTTGGATAAAACCTTAAGTGAAATTCGTGCTGCCCTTGATGAGGTGTTTATTGGCTACCTGGAAGAAAAAGAAACCTATTATCCACCTAGGGCTCAAGGTGAAGGCTCTCGCTCTAAACAACACTCGTACGCATTGCCGAATATTAAGGAAGACGATATAGAAATTATTGGAAACTAGTAATTTTTTAATTCTGGCAGTTAAAAACTGACCACTTGGAGAACTTTTTACTATTTTTTGCAAGTCGACTAAACGCCCTGCAATACCTTGAAAATACAATAAAGTTCTAGCAAAGACCGATCCAAATACCGATAACTTGTGAATATAACATTGATTCGCGAGGCCTAAACGCGTATCTTTGCACCAACAAAATCAGCTTTATAGTACTATGCAATCGCCACTTATTATTGCCATTTCTGGAGCTTCTGGCTCTGGGAAGTCTCTTTTTACAAAAAATTTGTTTAACGGCTTCAGTGCTCAGGGCCGCCCTGTTCAAGTGCTGCGCGAAGATCACTACTACCGCGCGCAAGATCATCTTCCCATGGAACAGCGTGAGAAGAATAACTACGATCACCCAAATGCGTTTGAACATGAGCTTTTAAAAGCACACTTACAAGCATTGCGCGATGGTCAGCCTATCGACTATCCACATTACTGCTATAAAACGCATACGCGTTTACCTGAAACTGAGCGCCTTAATCCAGCGCCAGTTATTATCCTTGAAGGTATTATGCTACTTGCTCGTACTGATCTACTTCCTTTGTACGACGTGAAGATCTTCATTGATACTCCGCTTGATATTTGTTTGATGCGTAGAATGATGCGCGACCTTAAAGAACGCGGTCGTAGCATTGAGTCTGTGGCAAAACAGTACGAAGAAACTGTTAAGCCTATGTATCATCAATTTATCGAACCTAGCCGCTTCACTGCCGACGTAGTAGTGACGCAAGGTGGCAAAAACCAAATTGCATTAGATGTGATCAAATCACACATTCAGCAAGCGCTTCTTTAAGGGAACATTACTATGGTGAGTTTACTGGGCATTGCAGTCCTTCTGGGTATTGCTTTCGCGTTATCGTCGGCGAAACGCAGTATAAATTGGCGCACTGTTGGTGGCGCGTTTGCTATTCAAGCATCGGTTGGCGCGTTTGTCCTGTATTCTGAACCTGGTAAAGAAGTATTGTTAAGTGCGACTCGCTTTGTCGCCAACATCATCGCTTACAGCCAAGAAGGTATTAATTTCTTGTTTGGCCCTATCGGCGACAAGTCGATCGCGTTTATTTTCGCTTTTAACGTACTTCCTGTGATCGTGTTTTTCTCAGCGCTTATTGCCGTTCTTTATCACCTCAAAGTAATGGGTTTGATCATCAAGGTTATCGGTGGCTTTTTACAGAAAGCGCTGGGAACTAGCCGACCTGAATCCATGTCTTCTGCTGCCAACATTTTTGTGGGCCAAACTGAAGCACCTCTAGTGGTACGCCCTTTTATTCCACACATGACAAGCTCAGAGCTGTTTGCCATTATGGTGGGTGGTCTCGCGTCTATTGCGGGCTCGGTAATGGCTGGTTATGCAGGAATGGGAGTAGATCTTAAATATTTATTAGCAGCCAGCTTTATGGCTGCACCTGGCGGCTTACTTATGGCAAAAATCATGTTGCCAGAAACCAGTAAGCCCAATGAAGATTTACATGACGTAGATGCGGAAGATACCGGCTACGCCAATGTATTTGATGCGGCCGCCAGTGGCGCTGCATCAGGCATGCAACTTGCGTTGAACGTAGGTGCAATGCTACTCGCTTTCATAGCACTTATTGCCATGTTTAACGGCCTTATTGGCTGGACGGCAGGGTTATTCGGCTATGAAAACGTGACGTTTGAAGGGATCCTGGGTTATGTGCTTCAACCTCTTGCATGGGCAATCGGCGTACCATGGGAGGAAGCGCAACTTGCAGGCAGCTTTATTGGTCAGAAAATGGTAGTTAACGAGTTCGTTGCTTACCTCAATTTCTTAGAGAACCAATCACAGCTATCTGAAGCATCTCAGGCCATTATCACCTTTGCACTTTGTGGTTTTGCAAACTTCTCTTCTATCGCTATTTTGATGGGTGGAATTGGTGCTATGGCACCAACACGCAGAAAAGAAATTGCGAGACTGGGGTTAAAAGCTGTTATTGCTGCAACGTTATCTAACTTGATGAGTGCCGCGCTAGCGGGCTTTTACCTCTCTCTTGGTTAAATTTCATTAATTTGGACCAGTTGGTCAAGATTTTACTAGACTAACTGGTCAGGTTTCTGTAAATTACGCGCAAATTCCTCGCGGGATTGATTTATGTCAATTTCTGCGACTTTTTTCTGTAGCCCGTCTACCTTTATAATGCCGCAGTCAAAATATACGGGATAAAGTTATGCAATTAGTTGCTGTTGATTACCAAGCGGAAAACGCACAAGAAGAATTCGTGAAGTCACTTCGCGAGACAGGGTTCGGTGTTTTGAAAAATCACCCTATCCAACAGTCATTAGTTCAAGGCATTTACGACAATTGGCAGGGCTTCTTCGACAGTGAAGAAAAGAATGATTACCTGTACAACAAAGGTAAACAAGACGGATTTTTCCCTCAGAGCGTGTCTGAGGTAGCCAAAGGCTTTACGAAAAAAGATATTAAAGAGTATTACCACTTCTATCCATGGGGTCAGTGCCCAGAAGCACTACGCCCTCAAATTTCTCAATACTATGAGGAAGCAAACACACTAGCGAAAGAGCTATTGGGTTGGATAGAAGAACATTCTCCTTCAGAGGTGAGTGATAAGTACAGTCAGCCGCTGGGTGACATGATCAAAGATTCTGATCAAACCTTGTTGCGCATACTGCATTATCCGCCACTTAAAGGTGATGAAGAAGTTGACGCGATTCGCGCTGCTGCTCACGAAGATATTAACCTGATTACTATCTTACCGGCAGCTAACGAGCCTGGATTGCAAGTAAAAGCTAAAGACGGTAGTTGGATTGAAGTTCCTTGCGATTTCGGGAACTTAATTGTGAATATTGGCGACATGCTTCAAGAAGCATCTGGCGGATACTTCCCATCAACTACTCATAGGGTTGTAAACCCAGATGGTGCTGATATGACGAAATCTCGTATTTCACTGCCATTATTTTTACACCCTAGACCGGATGTTGTTCTTTCAGAACGTCATACCGCAGGGTCATACCTGCAAGAGCGCCTTCGTGAGCTGGGCGTTATATAAATTAAGTTCCTTTTGTAGTGTTATTCTTTTGCCGCAGCTAGTCTGCGGCTTTTTTTTATATAAAGCTTTCTGTCATCCCTCCCCTATCCTCCCTTTTTAATTATTTGCCAAAGCCGATAACTTTGACTGATAGCGAGACTTGTCTTGTCTATTATCCGCATGCTTCATAGCACGAGCTAGATATTGTTCAGCGTTTGTAATATCTCCACTCTCGTAATAGGTTTTCGCTAGCCCGAACAAAATCTCGTGACGAGTATTATCTAGCTTAAGGCCCTTTTGGTAGTGTGATATTGCTGCCTCGTACTGTTCATCATCGTACGCTTGCTCACCCAGAATATAATGGTAAAACGGGTTGCTTTGACGCTTGTTATCTACCATTTGGGTGATGTTTTTTGCCTCTTCATGTCTATTTTGATAACGATAGAGAATTGATAGGTTTTCCCATGCAGTTAGATTTTCATCACTTAAAGACAGTGCGTGCTTATACACTGTCTCAGCTTGGTCGTAGGCATCCACCATTCTGTAGAGGACTCCAAGATTAACCCAACTCTGAGCCAACTCTGGGGCTATAGTTGCCGCCGCTCTAAAATAGCTGTAGGCCCTAGTGTAACTATTCGCCACAATCGCATCTGCGCCTTTATTGTTATAGAACATAGCAATGACTTTATTCTCTGAAACGGCAATTCTAGGAAAGTGACTTCTAATTGTCTGAGGGTCAAAATCCACATCGGCCCAACTGCCTCCGATAGATACAACGTTCGGATCTTCTGGTAGCTGAACCCGTAAATTAATATGGCCGTTTAGTAAACTGTACCCTTCTCGACGCGTCCAATATTCGGGGATTTCAACTTCGTAGAAGGTGGCCTTTAGCCCGACATGCTCCGCCAGCGCATACGTCATAATGGAGAGAGACAAGCAGTTTGCAGCTCGATTATTAAAGGTGGTGTTGGCGGTGGTATTAGCGCCATTTCTATAAAGCATGCCCTGATCAGAGTGATCAAATATTGCCTTCACTAAGCCCCTTACATTTTTCTGTAAGGCACTTTTTTCATAAACGGCTTGTTCAGCAAAAAATTTTGCATCTTTGTCGAGAAAAAATATTTCCTCAGCGGTCTCCACAGGAAATAGCGAATATGAAGGGAATAGGCTGTCGTTCAACAAGGTGGGCCCAGCTTTTACCAGCTGGTTATCGGTAGATTGGCAAGCACTTAGCGCTATGCAAAACAGTAAAGGAACAGCGAGTCGAGCACTCATTACAGGCACCTTTCTTTTTACTCGATACCCTAAGTATAGCATCCAACCCATTATTTACATTTTATTTACATCCTGTTCTATTGCTCGTTTAACGCATATTTGAATACTCCATTTCCTCTTTGAAATATCCAAGTTTCGCGAATTGGCATTACACAAAGTTAATCATCAAATTCTTCTAACATGCCGTACCAAATCTCAATTCAGTAGCTTTGTGTAGCGTAGGTCATGTAGATGGCGATACGAAGGATGTTGAATTTCACTTAACGTATTTAAATAGGTAAAAGGAAAGAGTATGAAAAAGTTAATTAGCGCGTTCTTCTTAGTGGTTTTAAGCACCTCGGTGATGGCTGGGCATCACGCGAAAGATGGGCATAAAGATATTGTCGATACAGCGGCAAGTAATGAGATGTTTTCTACACTTGTCACCGCAGTTAAATCAGCAGATTTGGTTACTACACTAAAGGGAGATGGGCCATTTACCGTGTTCGCCCCTACTGATGAAGCCTTTGCCGCCCTTCCCCCAGGCACGCTTGAAATGCTTTTGAAGCCAGAGAATAAGCAAACGCTTGTGAAAATTCTTACTTACCATGTAGTAACGGGCAAAGTTACAGCGAAAGACGTGTCTACGCTGTCTGATGCCACTACAGTGGAAGGGAGTAAGGTGATGATTTCAACGGACATGGATAAAGTTATGATAAATGACGCTAACGTAATTAAAGCCGATGTCATGACAAGCAACGGTGTTATACATGTGATCGATGCCGTGTTACTTCCTAGTGACGTAAAAGCGTCGCTTTAAAAGCATACTGTACGCGAAAGCACTTATTCTTAGTGCTTTCGCACGTATTTCCATTTTTGTACCGACATCGATCTCTTCAATTCATATCAGCGTAGAAATAATTGTTGAATAATTGAGCCTTTTCAAGCCCTGGCTCGAAGCAACATCTATTTGCGTAAATTTCGTTTAAATCATTCGTACGGATCTATTCAAGGAATCAGGAAAGGAGTTCACATGTTTACCGTCTATACTTATAGCATCGCTGGCTTACTGGTAATTAGTTTCACTGTTTTTGTTCAAAATATCGTTGCTGCAGTCGCGCACCGCAATCAATCTCAGTACATCCCCGGAAAAGTAAGCGAAGAGCTCAGTCACGATAGTTTTGTGTTCAGAAGCCACAGAACATTTCACAATTCTCTGGAAAACATCCACCAGTTTACGCTCCCTGCTATTCTTTGCATTTTTCTCGGCGCATCGACCAGCATACTTGCGGCATTAGTTTGGCTTTACGCGCTAAGTCGGATTATTCATATGGGGCTTTATTACGCTATTGCCACAGAGAAAAATCCAAGCCCAAGAAGCTATTTTTATATGATTGGGACACTATGTACGATGGGCGTTTTCGGGCTAGCATTATTCAACCTATTTACATAGAGTCTAAGTAAAACAATAAGTTGGATTCGTAATTAAACCATACGGTTAAATATTAAACTTTTGGTTAATCCACTTTTTTGAATTTTAGGCGTACTCTTTAAGTCGAACACTCACATTCGTGTTTAGGAGTACTTGCGTATATTGAACAAGTTGGCGATCGAACTTTGGCAGATTGCAAAGTATTGATTGTCGACGACCAAGCCAGCAGCAGACTTGTTCTGGAAACCTTACTTGAAGACACTGTAGCTTGTACTTCTGTCAGCTCGGGTAAAGAAGCTATTGAGTATTGCAAATATAATACCCCCGATTTGATCCTTATGGATGTGTCTATGCCTGAAATCGACGGGCATCAAACAACCGCATTATTAAGAAAAAAGCCGCTATGCGCTCATATTCCTATAATTTTCGTCACCTCTTCATCTAGTGACGAAGAAGAGTCTCGATGCTGGGAGTCTGGATGCGTTGATTTTGTCGTAAAGCCTGTTAATGCTTGTACCCTACGCAATCGCGTCAAGTCGCACATTAATCATAAGCTTAGAAACGATTTACTCGAGAAGCTCATCTATGTGGATAAGCTTACGGGTGCCTATAACCGCCACTACCTAGATGACTATTTACCGCGATTAGTCAGAGATGGATTGCGCAATGTTGCGCCGCTTTCTTTAGTCATTTTTGATGTAGACCACTTCAAGTTATTCAACGATATGTATGGCCACTTAGACGGTGATAGCTGTTTATGGAAGGTGAGTAAAACGATTAACGATGCTCTTCTTCGACCTATGGACAAACTAGTAAGAATTGGGGGCGAAGAGTTTTTGGTGATTCTGCCGAACACTGATGCCGAAGGCGCAAAGTCTGTGACCGAGCGTTTGATACGAACTGTTTATGATCTGAATATTCCTCACGCTGCCTCGGAGTATGAGCGTGTTACGTTAAGCGCAGGTCTAGCCGTGAAGAACGCCGATGACAATAAAACTATCGATTACGTCATGCTAGAGGCTGACAAAAACCTTTATGTTGCTAAAACCTCTGGCCGAAATCAGCTAGTTGCCCCTACTTCGAAAGCCGCTAGCAAAGTTGAAACCTTATCCCCTCCTATGAAGATGAAAGCCCAAGGCTAAAACGTCCCACGGCATTAGTATGAAATAAAGATTCGATAGAATCTTCCAGCGTAATTCCCAATTCGTTTAGCTGAGCATAAAACAGTTGTAGCGTTGCTAACGCATCATCTAACGCATTATGTTCTGGAAATGCAGGTAACCCCAGACGTTGTCTACAAACGGTAAGTGTCGCGCTATTGCTGGGTAATACCTGATGCTGTTTATTTAGCTGATAAAGTGCAAGCTGAAGGGTATCGATATAAACGACGTCGACTTGAGGTAATTCACAACGCTTGAAGGCACTATTGAGTGCCATCAAATCCAACCTCGCATTGTGAAAAACCAATACATGGCTTTCTAACAGAGGTATCAAGGACTTCAACGCTTCCTTAATACCTTCACCTTGCTGCAGAATATCCAGGGTCAACCCGTGGATCACAGGGCTTTGCCCCAAATCTGCCGAGGTATTTATAACGTGATAACCACTGGAAGAAAGCGCAATTTTTCCGGCAGAACCACTTACATATCCAATCGATGCGATTTGTGTTGTTAAGGGGTCTAAAGAGGTTAGCTCTAGATCCACTGACGCTAAAGGCGTGCTACACAGCTTTTTGTCACGCAAGGATTTCCTAAATTTGCTTTTGCCAAATAACGCCGATGAACAAGTTTCAATTAGTCGCTTTATCATAAGGTTAACTTACACCGCCAGAGAACTTCATTACCATCGCCTGATTAGTTCTCTCAATAGCTTTGAAAGCAGCCTTTAGCTGGTGTTTTTCTATCGATGATAGACTGGATATAGATACTCGGTTGTCTGTGACTTTGTTTTCCAATTGATGTCGCCAACGTAAGCGGTTTAGGAAAAGCCAGATATCTCGTAGGTTAGTCGCATCCCTTTTGGAAAGCTGTGAATTAGATGACAGGGCCTCTAATCGGGCTAATGTATTGGGCAATGTCACCCCATCAGCTAACGCGTAAATACGCGCTATATTATTAATTAACGCAACGGCTCTTGTTTTTAAATCGATTACGTCTTTTTCCTTACGTCCCTTTTCATAAATAAACTTTTGGAACATGGAGAGTGGAACTGATATTTCGTTACTGTTTCGCGTAAGCGCGGCTAGAAACATATTTTGCTGCATTAACGGTGCGCGTTTACGCTGTAGCTGTTTAAATAAGCTCACATCACCTGCTGCACAGCGAACATCCAGAAAAATGTTAAAGTGCATAATCGCATCTTTAGTTGGCGCCTTTACCCATCCTTTAGCTTCTTCAATGGCTTCGTCAAGCGAAAGCCTAAGGTCTGGGTTGCTAGCCATAATATTGCCGTCACACAGTTTAATACCGCATTTTGCCAATCCATTGCAGACGTACTCTGCCATTTTTGAGAAATATTCAGCTTGTGCTTTGTTAGGCCGCTGTGCAAGAAGAAGCCCGTTGTCTTGATCTGAGCCCATTGTCTGGTCTTCTCTAGCTTGAGAGCCATAGACAAGCCAAGCGAACATCATAGGCGCCTTTCCATTGGCCTGTTGGAAAAAGCCAATAAGCTTTCTTGTCATGATATCGGTAGCCTGAGATAAAATTTTGCCAGCAATGTCGTAGTCCCCTGCTTTTTTAGCATGGGCTGAGAAATAGTGCGGCAATTGCCAGGACAATCTAGTCAGTTCATACAGGTTTTCTGCTTTACTTAGTTCGCCAATAATAAAGAGTACATTTCCCCGCTGATGACGAATAATATCGCTGGCTGTGACCATACCCAGTGGAACAAGCGTTTGCTGATCTACGACAGGCAAATGATGGATGTTTCTTTCTGTCATTAGCGCTAAGGCATCAAAAAGCGTTCTATTTCCCATTATTTGCGCAGGATTTGGGGTCATGATGTGGCTTACAGGAAGGTGAATATCAAGAGACGCAGCCACCACTCTTGAGCGTAAGTCGCGGTCAGTAATAATACCAATAAGCTTATCTTCTCGGGTAACCAGCAGTGACGATACTTTCTGAGTTGTCATAAGCTGCGCCGCGGCTGTAATTGAGGTTTCTACATCCACCGACACTGGTGATTTGTTAATAACGTCTTCAAGCCCTTTGTAAAGCCACATGGAATTTGTGTCGGAAATAGCGTGGTTTTGAAGTGCGTTGTTGCGCAGCCCATCAAAGAAATGGCGAATGACAGGCAAGTCAAATAACGGAGCAACCGCTGAAGCTTTAAAACAGTAAACAAGCCCAGGGCTGTCTACGCTTATGCTCAATGGAAAATTGCGGTTTTCCATAATGTTCACATAACCGAAGTAATCGCCTTCACTCAGGTGACGTAAAGGCGCATCGGAGTCTTGAACAGAAAACTGTCCATTTTGAATGAGGTAAAGTGACGCATCGCCCTTTTGCAGATCGCCAACGTTATCCGCTGTCAAATATACCAGTTCAGTATGTTTTACCAGCTCAAGCTTTTGCTCTTTATCCAGCACGTCAAAAGGTGCTGATGTGTTGAGAAAGTCTTCAACTTGTTTAGCCATCGCAGTCATAGAAAATGTCCAGTTCAGAAAAAGAAAAAACCAACCTACTCACTTTCGCCAGTAGATTGGTTTTGTTTTCTTAAAGCCTATCTTAAGGCAGCATTAGTTTAGTGAGCCGATGCTTCACCCGCTCCCTTAGGATAACGAATGCTTTCAACCAACTCTTGGATTTCTTCTGGTGCTTCATCAGTTGCTTTAAATACTAAGAATGCAACAAGGAAGTTAACCATCATACCCAATGTACCAATACCTTCTGGAGAAATACCAAACCACCAGTTAGCCGGCACGTTAGCCGCAGGATTCACAAACTTGAAGTAGATGATATAGGCGGCGGTGAATGCAATACCGCTAACCATACCTGCAATCGCCCCTTTATCATTCATTCGCTTGCTGAAGATACCCATGATAATTGCTGGGAAGAAGCTCGATGCAGCCAAGCCGAAGGCAAAGGCGACCACCTGCGCAACAAACCCGGGCGGATTAATACCGAAGTAGCCTGCAATTACAATAGCCACACCTGCCGCTAATCGCGCGTACATCAGTTCTGCCTTATCGGTAATATTCGGCATAAAGTTTCGTTTCAACAAATCGTGGGAAACGGATGTCGAGATTACCAACAGTAGACCCGCAGAAGTAGACAAGGCTGCAGCTACACCACCCGCGGCTACCAGTGCAATGACCCATGCAGGTAGATTCGCAATTTCAGGGTTCGCCAGAACCATAATATCGCGGTCAACCTTCATTTCGTTGCGCTCATCGCCAGAATAGAACATCTTGCCATCGCCATTTTTATCTTCAAAGCCGATAAGACCAGTTTGTTCCCAATTCTTAATCCACGACGGCGCTTCTTCATAGCTGGTACCCGTCATTTCAGGACCATTAATGGTTTCAATCATGTTTACACGAGCAAAAGCGGCAAGTGAAGGCGCAGTTGTGTACAGAAGTGCAATGAACACTAGTGCATAACCTGCAGACTTACGAGCATCGTGAACCTTAGGCACAGTGAAGAAACGTACAATTACGTGAGGAAGACCCGCTGTACCTACCATCAGAGCGAACGTAATAAAGAATACGTCTATAGTGCTCTTAGTACCTGAGGTATATTCATTGAAGCCGAGCTCCACGGACAACATGTCGAGCTTCTGCAACACGTACATTCCGGAACCATCAACTAACGTGGCACCAAAACCGGTTTGTGGAAGAATGTGACCTGTCACCATAATAGAGATGAATACTGCTGGAACGATATAAGCAAAAATTAGTACGCAGTACTGTGCAACTTGGGTGTAAGTAATACCTTTCATACCACCAAGCACAGTATAGAAGAACACGATAACCATACCGATAACAACGCCCGATACGATATCCACTTCTAGGAAACGGCTAAATACAACACCTACGCCACGCATTTGGCCTGCAACGTATGTGAAACAAACAAAGATTGCACAGAATACGGCAACCGTACGTGCTGTCTGTGAGTAGTAACGATCACCGATAAAATCAGGTACCGTGAATTTACCGAACTTACGTAAGTACGGTGCTAAACAAAGTGCAAGTAAAACGTAACCACCTGTCCAGCCCATTAGATAAACGGCACCGTCATAACCCATAAACGAGATAAGACCCGCCATCGAGATAAACGAGGCTGCCGACATCCAGTCTGCTGCGGTAGCCATACCATTCATAATGGGAGGAACACCACCACCGGCTACGTAAAAATCATTAGTCGACCCAGCGCGGGCCCAAATTGCTATAGCGATATAAAGCGCAAATGATGCACCTACGATAATAAACGTTAAAGTTTGAACGTCCATGATTTACTCCTCATCTACGCCGTAGCGTTTATCCATGGCGTTCATCTTCGCCATGTAGACAAAGATCAATGCAACAAATACGTAAATTGCGCCCTGCTGCGCAAACCAGAAGCCTAATTTAAAGCCAAAAAATTGGATTTCATTTAAGATATCGACAAAAATAATGCCGGCACCGAATGATACGACAAACCAAACGACTAAAAGCTTGGCGAGAAGGGCGAGATTCTCCCTCCAATACGCTTTTTTGTCCTCTTCGTTTCTAAATGCCATTGTTTCACCCTCATGTCAGGTTAATTGATTGTTATGATTTTACATATTCCTAACGCCCGGCTTTGTTAACGTTATTGCTGCGTAATGTGCGATTGAGAAGAAACAACCACACGCAGCAAAGTCAAGCATTTAGGAGCTCGCCTACTACTCTAGACCTGACACTAAAAATTCAAAATGAGACCATGGTCGTAGGTTGACTGTGATCGAAATGATTATAATAGCGACAGCATTGTTAAAACTAAGTTAAAAGGAACGTTATGGTTTTTGGTTGGGTAACACTCGCAGTACTGTATCTCTTCTTGCTTTTTTCATTGGCGAGTTGGGGTGAGAAGAACTCGCCAACCGCAAGAGCTTTAACGTCACATCCAGCGATTTATTCATTAGCCCTCGCCATTTATTGTACCGCGTGGACATTTTTCGGAATGGTAGGTCAAGCAAGTAGAGATACGTGGATATACCTTCCGATCATGCTTGGACCTATTCTTGTTTACGTATTAGGTTATAAGTTTATTTATAAGTTAACGCTAGTTAGCAAGAAGCAGCACATTACTACCATTTCAGACTTCATTGCTTCGCGCTATGGAAAGCGCCAAACCGTGGCATTGGTAGTCACGCTTATTGCTCTACTCGCCACCATTCCTTATATCGCGCTCCAATTAAAAGCCGTCGGCGCCACTTTCCAGCTTCTTACTCAACAGCCCAATAGCAATGGCATTATCATTGCCGCAACCGGCTTTATTGCTGCGTTCGCTATGTATTTTGGTACACGCCAAACCGACGTCACCGAATACCGACGAGGTTTAATGTTGGCCATTGCGTTCGAGTCGACCATTAAGCTGCTGGCATTGGTGTTGGTTGCGGTTGTTGGATATAGCGCGTGGAAACGTACTCAGTCGGGGCCGTTTTTCGAGAGCTTTACTAACGAAGTCGCCTTAGCGCAATTTGGTTCGTTTACCTTCATTGCTCAAACAATCATGGCCGCCGCAGCCATCGTTTGCTTACCTCGACAATTCCACGTTGCCATTATCGATAACCTAAGCTTGGGACACCTGCGCACGGCAAGGTGGCTGTTTCCGCTATACTTAACTATCATCTCAGCTGTTATTCCCGTTATTGCCATTGCGGGCAAAGCCATTTTTGCAGGCGCAAATATCGAGCCCGATTCTTACGTGCTGTCGCTCGCGGTATTTTCAGAGTCAGTCCTTCTTCAGGTTATAGTGTTTGTAGGCGGGCTCTCTGCCGCAACCGCCATGATCATAGTAGCTACGCTCACTTTGAGTACCATGCTGACCAATGATGTTATCTTGCCGCGCATTCTTGCTTTTACAGGCAATACTGACGACAAACAGGATGTATCAAGCAAGATCAGACTTATTCGCCGTATAGTTATCGCTTTTATCCTGCTCATGGCTTTTTTATACCACCAGCAAATGACTAGCAGCCGCTCCCTTCACTCAATTGGACTTATTGCTTTCTCGTTAGTTATTCAGCTTATGCCGGCTATTGTTGGAGGGCTTTATTGGAAGCGTGCTCATGCGCACGGGGTGTATGCGGGGCTCATGGTGGGCTTGGTCATTTGGGTGTTGTGGCTTGTGCTTCCTATCGTCAGTGAGCAAGTATCGCAAATGGAGCAAAATGAACTTATTAGCCAAGGTGCCATGATCAGCTTAGCGGCGAACACCTTGGTATACATACTCTTTTCACATTTTGCTCCCCAGCGTCTTATCGACAGGATGCAAGCGGAAGCCTTCGTTTCTCCTGCAATCTCCAGTAATAATACCGTGAAGGCTCAGGCAACCAATGTAACGGTTTCCGACCTAATCACGTTACTTTCAACCTTTATGGGATCAGGTCGCTGCGAACAACTGCTGGAACAATATCAACAGCTTAATAACTGCCAATTGAAACATGATGACACGCCGAATGAGTCGTTTTTGTCGTTTTGTGAACGCGCTCTCGGCGGCGTAATCGGCGCTTCAAGTGCCAAGGTGCTATTAGATAGCGCACTGCGCGGCAAGAAGATGGATTTCACCGAGGTCATCAACTTCTTTGATGACACTACTCAAGCCATGCAATTCAATATGACTGCGCTCCTCACGTCGCTTGAAAACATGGATCAGGGTATTAGCGTAGTCGACAAGCACTTAAACTTAGTGGCGTGGAATAAGCGCTACGCCGATCTTTATCCCTACCCTGATAATTTGCTGGCGGTGGGAACCCCCATCGAAAAATTAATTCGATATAACGCCTCTCAGGGGGAATTCGGCACGGATAACGTAGACGCTGAAGTAGAAAAAAGGCTGGCGCACTTACGCTCTGGTATGCCCCACCGTTTTACACGACAACGCATGGATGGACGGGTAATCGAGATGGTAGGCAACCCACTTCCCGGTGGTGGCTTTGTAACCAGTTTTAACGACATTACTGGGCACGTTGAAATACAGCAAGCACTTGAAGAGTCGAACATTGATCTAGAAGCACGCATAAAAAAGCGTACAGAAGAAGTGCATTCCATTAACGCAGAGCTTCGCCTTGAAATAGAAAGGCGCTCTGAAGCGGAAAAAGAACTAATACGAGCCAGAAAAGCTGCCGAAGACGCCAATGCGAGTAAAACCCGCTTCTTGGCACTCGCTAGTCACGATGTTCTTCAGCCACTCAATGCTGCCAAGCTGTACGTCAGTGCCCTTGAAGAGCAAGAATTGTCTGAATCAGCGCTGGCAATTATCCGTAAGCTTAATCACAGTGTAACCTCTAGTGAAACACTGATAGGCACCTTGCTCGATATCGCGCGTTTAGACCAAGGTGAAATGAAACCCGACATTGAATCTATCGATGTAGCAGCCTTGCTATCCCCACTTGTTGACGAAATGGCTATGCGCGCTCGGGAAAAAGGGCTTGGCTTTAAGGCGCTAATACGCCCGTGTTGGGTGAAAGCTGACAAAACCTATTTATACCGAATAACCCAAAACTTGCTCTCTAATGCGGTGAAATACACAGAAAATGGTCGGGTTCTTTTTGTAATTAAACCTGTAAAAGACACGGTTTATTTTAAAGTCATCGACACAGGGATTGGTATTTCTACTGATAAGAGAGACAGTATTTTTGGTGACTTTTTCCGCGCAAACGAAAGCAAAGAGCATGGATTGGGACTGGGCCTAGGTGTAGTACGCCGCTTAAGCCTGCAGTTAAACAGCGATATTAATGTTACCTCTAAAATTGGTAAAGGAAGCTGCTTTGCTTTTTCTCTTGCTAAAGCGGAACCCAAGTTAGTTTCTGATGTACCAATGAAAACTCGCAACACGACATTTACAGGGATGGATGTACTGTGTGTTGATGACCAAAGAGAAAACCTAGATGCAATGCAGACCCTACTGCAGAAGTGGGGAATAAATGTCGTGCTAGCCAATAACTGGGATGACGCACTGAAAGTCTGTGAAACGATTCAACCCCAAATCTTATTGATGGATTATCAACTTAGTCACGACAGCGAGAAAAATGGGTTGGCTCTGATAGAAGAAATCAGGCACAGGCTCAATATTGTAGTGCCGGCGGCGCTGATAACGGCAACACCGGATGAGAGCCTAGTCACACAGTGCAAAGCCCAAGGCGTGAACTTTTTAGCGAAGCCGTTAAAGCCAGCAAAGTTGCGTGCGCTACTACAAAGTATGACGCGCTACATTAGAGAAGCAAAAAACGTGTAGGATACTGCACGCTTTTCGCTGAGCGCTTTACCAGAACAGATTAAAGTAATTCGTCGTGTGGTTTACTTTCTTCAATCTTAACCACCGGCGTTTCTACGCTCGACTTTGCCACCACTTTTCCCATTGCTCCCCACTTCTCTTTAGGGTTGAGCAAAACAGGACGGGTTAAAATTAGGTTATTAGGATACATGAGGGTTTCACGCTCAGCGGTAAGCAAGCGCGTGCTAAACGGCCCTACATCGGCAATCACACCTTCAATGAAGTTATCGCCGTCGAGAATGCGCACATAATTACCTCTGCGATACGCTACGTTTGTGAGCAAAATAAAGTACGCAGTGATGTTACTGATAAGTGACCAGCTTGCGAAAAGCGCAACACCCGTTACTGTAATGATAGAAGTAGAAAGGACTAACAGCCCAGAAAAGTCGATCCCCCATGCTAGTAACAACAACGCCAACGATACTGTAGCGACAATGACTCGTGCGGCAAAAAGTCCTTTTAAGGCGCTATTCGACTTTAGCTTTGACTTTACGATGTTGGTTTCCAGTTTTGGCAGTAACTTTCGAGACATTGCCAAATACATAACTAAAACCAACCCACTCCACACGACATTTGACTGGTACTGAGTTAACCACGCCAAAAACCCATGCCACCACTCATTCATTAACCCTAATCCTTACATTCATTTCACTAAGCATACCGGCCTAAAATGCTAATTTTACTTTAAATTGGCCAACGCGCTCTAATGCTAACGTGAATAGCCGACAAGTTCATGCATTAAAAGCAATCGACACAACAAGAATTATTCGTAAGACACCCCTTGGCAGTTACATTAGTATGCGCGCAAAAATGACTTGTCTATTTAACAATCACGTTCTAACGTGGTAATAGATTGGTCGATAAAACGACAAAATAAAACACAAACTACAGGCTTTTTTATAATGCGCATTGCAATTCTTTCTAGAAATCCTCGTCTTTACTCTACTTCACGCTTAGTCGAAGCTGGGCAGGCTCGCGGGCATCAGGTTGACGTTATCGATACCATGCACTGCTACATGGATATCACCAGTGCGCGACCGTCAGTTCGCTATAACGGTAAGCGACTACCCTATTACGATGCAGTGATCCCGCGAATTGGCGCATCGGTTAGCTTTTATGGCACATCAGTCGTTCGCCAATTTGAAATGATGGGCACCTACAGCCTTAATGAATCAGTGGCTATTAGCCGCTCGCGAGACAAATTGCGTTCATTGCAGCTTTTGTCTCGCAAAGGTATTGGCATGCCTAGAACAGGCTTTGCACATCACCCTGATAAGATTGACGACGTTATCAAAACCGTTGGCGGCGCGCCGGTTGTTATTAAGCTGCTAGAAGGTACGCAAGGTATTGGCGTTGTATTGGCTGACACCCAAAAAGCGGCCGAATCGATCATTGAGGCATTTATGGGTCTTAACGCCAGTATTTTGGTGCAAGAGTTCATTAAGGAAGCTGGCGGTGCCGATATTCGTTGCTTCGTGGTTGGCGGAAAAGTTGTGGCGGCTATGAAGCGTCAGGCAGCTCCAGGGGAGTTCCGCTCAAACCTTCACCGCGGCGGCCAGGCAAGTTTAGTCCGCTTAAGCCCTGCTGAGCGTAAAACGGCAGTAGACGCGGCTAAAACAATGGGCCTTAACTGCTGTGGCGTAGACATTCTTCGCTCAAATAACGGCCCAGTGGTAATGGAAGTAAACTCATCGCCTGGCCTTGAAGGTATTGAGAAAGCGACAAACAAAGATGTCGCCAATATGATTATTGAATTTATTGAAAAAAGCGCTGAACCGCACAAAACAAAAACCCGTGGAAAGGGCTAGCGCCCTTTAACCTTTGCTTTGCAATAACGTAAATATAGGAAAACGTTAGTGGTAAATGATGTTTTAAGAATTGGGGGTGAAAACGTTGCTCCTGGCGAAACAAAAAAAATTGAGTTAGAAATGCCGCCGCTGTACACGGCAACCAATATGAGCATTCCCGTTTATGTAAAGCGAGGAAAGCGACCAGGCCCAATTATGTTTGTTAGCGCGGCCATCCACGGTGACGAGCTAAACGGTATTGAAATAGTAGGTAGACTTATCCGTTCAAAAGCAATTGAGCGTTTAAGGGGAACCCTTATTGCAGTACCTATGGTCAACGTTTATGGCGTATTAAACCAATCTCGTTATTTACCCGATAGACGCGATCTAAACCGCAGTTTTCCAGGAAGCAAAAAAGGCTCACTTGCGGGCCGTTTGGCTAACTTGTTTTTCAAAGAAATAGTAAGTAAATGCGACGTAGGCATAGACCTTCACACGGGAGCAATTCATCGCAGTAACCTGCCCCAGGTTCGTGCTGACTTAGACGACCCGGACGTACTAGAAATGGCGAAAGCGTTTGGGGTACCTGTTTTACTTAATGCAGAACTGCGCGACGGTTCGCTACGCGAAGCAGCCAGTGAGAGCGGTGTAAAAATCTTACTTTACGAAGCGGGTCAAGCGTTGCGCTATGACGAATTTTCGATTCGAGCAGGCGTAAGAGGTATTATTAATACCATGCGTCACTTGGGCATGCTAAATAAGAGCCGCAGTAAAGGGCACAGCATTGAGCGCTTTATAGCACGTCAAAGCGGATGGGTACGCGCACCAGAAAGTGGTTTCGTGACGCATTTAGCGCAACTTGGCGACCATGTAGCAAAGGGCGATAAGTTAGCCATTATTGCTGACCCCTTTGGTAATTACTTAGACAGTCTTGAAAGCCCGGCCGAGGGTGTTGTAATTGGTAAACAAAATATTCCGCTTACCCAAGAAGGTGAAGCGGTATACCACATTGCATACTTTTCAGAGCCTGATACTGTTGCAGAACACGTAGAATTATTACAAGACAATTTATTGCCACCAGAACAGGGTCCTGTTTTATAAAATTGGTAGAAAAACTGATGAACAATAAAAAAATTGTTGGTGCGGTAGAGCTGTGCGATTTACCAAAACTCGCCATCTCTGATTTAAACGTACGCGTTGATACAGGAGCGGCAACGTCTTCACTTCACGTTGATAACATTGAAGAGTTTGATCAAGACGGTGAATTATGGATTAAATTTGATATTCATCCGGACATTCACAACGTTGAACGCGTGGTTCGCAGAGAAGCACGTGTAGAAGGAAAAAAACGCGTAAAAAGCTCAACGGCTACTCTTGAGAAGCGCTATGTTATAATTACGCCTATAATAATGGACGGGTACCAGTGGGATATTCAGTTAACCCTAACGGACCGCTCTGAAATGACCTATTTAATGCTGCTCGGAAGAGAAGCGATGAGTGGTCAATTTATTGTAGACCCCGAGCACGACTTTTTGCTTACGGGGAAAGATTAACATTACAAGTAAGCCATAAGGGAAATGTTAGCTGGATCCCTTGGGCACCTTGCAGTAAGGCATGCGTTTAGTGCATGAAAAATACAATATGGACGTTACGAAAAAAGCCCGAATTGTTGCCGCTTTGCTGTTGTGTGTAGTTACACCATTGAGTGCTCATGCTCAGCAGATGAACACAAACGAGGTAAGTACTGACTTACCTCACACCGTTCTCCGCCTGCCAAATATTCATCCTGGGCGAGATGCCGTATACGCCTACGCTAAACGTCTTCTCACAGAATCGCTGCGCGTTACTGAACCTCAATACGGCTCTTTTGAACTGATTGTCAGCGACCAAGAAACGGCGCAAGAGCGTCAACTGCGCAGCCTTGAACACCACATGCTAGACGTGACGTGGAGCGTTACCTCAACAGAGCGTGAACGTCAGTTCCTGCCCATTCGCATTCCCATTATGGCGGGTCTTTTAGGTAAGCGTGCACTGCTGGTCAGAGAAGGCGATACGCGATTTAAAGAAGTAAAGTCATTAAACGCCTTACGAGCATACCGAGCGGTTTTGGGCTACGACTGGCCCGATTCGAAGATTTTTCGCGCAAACGATATCCCGGTGTTGGAAACGACCTACCGGGCGTCATTTCGAATTGTTTCGGAAGGCTTCGCTGATATGTTTCCAAGAAGTGTTGTGGAAATTAAAGAAGAGCTCGCTGACAAGGCGCTCTCACGCGGTCTGACTATCGACGATCACCTTATCATTTCATACCCGAGCCCCATCTTTTTCTTTGTAGGAAGCGACAATCAGGCATTAGCAGGGCGGATAGCTGAGGGTCTGTTAAGGCTCTTCGAAACGGGTAAGTTTCAGGAGCTACTGTTGGCTCACGATAACTTTAGAGAAGGTTTGGCACTTACTGAAGGGCGAACGGTTATTGAAATCGACAATCCTTTGCTAAGTGAACAAAGCCGCTTGGCATTAGAAAAGTTCTTACCGGAATTTGCTATCTCAGAAGCCGTGCTTAAGTTCGACGCTACTGAACCGGCGGCTCCAACTCAAGTTGTGAAGCAATAAGTACCGCTTGTGTGCGGTTGTTTATGCCCAACTTTTTGAAAATCGCCGTTACGTGTGCTTTAACAGTAGCTTCGGCTATATCTAAGTTAAATCCTATTTGCTTGTTTAGCAAGCCGTCTCGCATGTAACAAAGCACCTTGTATTGCGAAGGTGTTAGCGAGGCAACTTTGTCCGCTAATTCAGAGAACTCTTCATTCACCTCATCAACGTCTTCACTTAAGTTATCAGGTAGCCATACATCGCCATCCAGAATTGCTTCTACGGCGTTTGCAATATCTTGCGCACTGGCTGTTTTCGGGATAAACCCAAGCGCGCCGACGCTGATTATCTTTGAAATAAGTGTTGTGTCTTCCGTACCAGAAACTACGGCAACAGGGAGTTCGGGAAAGAGTTTTCGAATATGAAGCAGGCCAAATAAGTCGTTGCTACCCGGCATGTGCAAATCAAGCAACAATAAGTCGATATCCTCGTTGTTGAGAATATCGACTGTAGTGTTAAGGTCTCCCGCCTCTTTGAGGGTTAAGGCTGGAAGTGACAACGACAACGCGCCTCTTAGTGCATCGCGATACAGCGGATGATCATCAGCGATTAGAAGGGTTATCATTGTCTATATCCTTAGTTTCTACTTATTTAGACGTTCCTCTATCAGTGTATCAACAACCGATGGATCCGCCAACGTAGATGTGTCACCTAATTGCTCATGCTCATTGGCGGCAATTTTACGCAAGATACGGCGCATAATTTTACCTGATCGAGTTTTAGGTAGCCCGCGTGACCACTGAATCATATCTGGTGTGGCAATTGGGCTTAACTCTTGGCGTACCCACGCTTTGAGCTCTTTAGTAAGGCCTTCATCTGCTTCAACCCCTTCATTTGGTGTTACATAAACATAGATCCCCTGCCCTTTAATGTCATGTGGGAAACCAACAACGGCAGCCTCGGCCACTTTAGGGTGGGCAACAAGTGCACTTTCAATCTCAGCGGTACCCAAGCGGTGACCCGATACGTTCAATACGTCATCCACACGACCGGTGATCCAGTAGAAGCCATCTTCGTCACGACGTGCGCCGTCGCCCGTGAAGTACACGCCTTTGTATGCGCTGAAGTAGGTGTTAATAAAGCGTTGGTGATCGCCGTAAACCGTGCGCGCTTGACTTGGCCAGCTGTCTTTAATTACTAGGTTACCTTCTGCTACGCCTTCAAGCTCTTTGCCATCAGCGTCAAATAGCGCCGGCTGAATACCGAAGAATGGGCGCGTAGCTGAACCCGGTTTTAGTTCCGTGGCGCCAGGTAGAGGCAGAATCATGTGTCCACCCGTTTCTGTCTGCCACCATGTATCGATGATAGGACAACGTCCTTTACCAATAACTCTGTGGTACCACTCCCATGCTTCTGGGTTAATTGGTTCACCCACTGTGCCTAGTAAACGCAGCGAAGATAAATCACACCCTTCTGCTGGAACGTCACCATGAGCCATTAATGCGCGGATAGCAGTTGGCGCGGTATAAAGACTATTTACCTTGTACTTCTCTACGACCTGCGCGATGCGTTTAACATCTGGATAGGTCGGTACGCCCTCAAAAAATACTTGTGACGCAGCGTTAACCATTGGTCCGTAAACCATATAGCTGTGACCCGTGATCCAGCCCACATCAGCAGTACACCAGTACACATCATCATCTTTATAATCAAAGGCATACTTAAAGGTCATTGCGGAATATAGTAGATAACCACCTGTGGTATGTACTACACCTTTTGGTGTTCCGGTAGAACCTGATGTGTAAAGAATGAACAGCGGGTCTTCCGCATTCATAACCTCTGGCTCACATTGCGCAGATTTACCCTCTACGGCATCGTGCCACCACACATCGTGCTTGTCATTCCAATCAACATCTCCACCCGTTAGCTTGTGAACTAAAACGTGAGTGATAGATGGACATGCATCGCCAGCCAACGCTTTATCTACATTCGCTTTTAACGGAATGCTTCTTCCAGCACGGCGACCTTCGTCTGCCGTAATGACCACTTTCGCGTTGCTATCATTAATACGATCGGCAATTGCGTTTGGTGAGAAACCACCGAAAATAACAGAGTGAACGGCGCCAATGCGGGCACACGCTAGCATGGCATAGGCAGCTTCAGGTACCATAGGCATGTAAATGGCGACACGGTCACCCTTTGTTACGCCCATATCTTTAAGTGCATTAGCTAGTTTACAAACTTCGTAGTGTACTTGTTGATACGTGATATCTTGGCTATCTTCTGGTGAGTCGCCTTCCCAGTGAAAGGCAACTTTCGTGGCATTGTTAGCCAGATGGCGGTCAATACAGTTATAGCTGGCATTTAGCTCACCATCTTCAAACCATTTTATCGACACATCGTTTTCGCCAAACATCGTGTTTTTAATTTTGGTTGGCTTTTGATACCACTCAAGCATGGATGCGTGCTCAGCCCAGAACGCTTCAGGTTGCTCTACAGATTGCTTGTACATCTCGTCGTATTGAGATGCGGTTAAATGCGTAGACTGAAGAATGTTCTCAGGCACAGGATAAGTTTTGCTGGCGGTCATATAGATTGCCTCCAATATCAATGATGTAAAATTCTTGTTGTATGGTGAAACACTCTAGCCATTCACCCACAAAGCAAAATGAGACTTTGGTCTTAGCAGCATACAACTAAGGTTCTACTAGAAAAGTATTACGACTATAGTCTTATGCGACCATTGGCTTATTTAATTTTGAGATAATAAGTACACAATCAGCAATGTTAACGTTGAATTTACATTTATTTAACCACTTTTTTGGAACAGACACGATGAAAGCTAAAATAAAAAATACGGCTACAGCAGTAGCGCTGTGCCTAGCAGCATCTACCGGTGCAGCACAAGCAGCAACAATCGGCGACACAAGTGTGAAATTCACAGGCTACATTAAAGTCGACGCTATGGTCAGTGACTACTCAGATGGCACCATTGCATCGGGTAGCGTAGGTCGCGATTTCTATATTCCTTCACTAACACCTGTTGGTGGCGTTGACGAAGATCCACAATTTGATGCCCACATCAGAACCTCACGATTCCGCTTTGCAACGTCAACGCCTACGGCTGAAGGCGATACCATAAACGGTGTATTCGAACTCGACTTCCTTGTAACTAGCGGCGGTGATGAGCGAATCAGTAACTCCTACACTCCGCGAGTACGCCACGCGTACTTAACTTACAAGAATTGGTTGGTGGGCCAAACATGGACGACCTTTATGGACGTAGGTTCATTACCAGAATCACTTGATTTTATTGGTACCACTGACGGCATCACCTTTGCCCGTCAAGTCATGGTGAGATATACCAATGGCGGGTTTCAGATTGCACTAGAAAACCCTGAATCAACCATTACGCCGTTTGGTGGTGGTAGCAGGATAACAAGTGATGACAGTAGTGTTCCAGATTTAGTTGCCGCCTACACCACAAAGCAAGACTGGGGTTATGTAAAAGTAGCGGGCCTAGTTAGACAACTTTCTTATGATAATGCCGCAGGCATTGACGCTGACGAAACCAGCTTCGGTGTATCGGTAACTGGTAAATATAACCTGTCGAATGGCGATGACATTCGCTTTACTTTCAACACTGGTAAAGGTTTAGGCAGATACTCTGCACTTAATGCCGTAAATGGTGCAGTGCTTACTGAAAGCGGCGACCTTGAAGCTATCGACTCAACGGGTTACGGCATTGCATACCGTCATAAGTGGAGCGAAAAAGCGCGCAGTAGCATCATGTTCTCGGCGTTTGAAGCAGACAATGATGTGTCACTCACAGGCTTGAACACCACTGAGAGCACTTATAGTACACGTGTGAATTACTTGTACTCGCCAACTAAGGCGCTAACCGTTGGTGCTGAATACGCTTTCGCAAAACGCGAAATTGAAGCAGGCCTTGAAGGCGACATGAACCGCTTCCAAGTATCGGCTAAGTATGCGTTTTAATTAAACGCTGTAGCTCAACAAAAAACGGCGCTTATTCAAGGCGCCGTTTTTTTGTATCTTCAGAAAGCTCGCGTGCGTACAACGAGAATATAAACGCGTTTAAAAGCCTAAGGGATACTGCCTTAGCACGTTGTGAATGTCGTCTAACGTTTCGCTTGATAGGGAAATATCAAATGCGTCGATATTCTCTTCAAGTTGAGGCAGGGTTGTAGCACCAATAATTGTGGAGGTAACACCTGGCACTTGCTTACACCACGCTAACGCAAGTTGTGAGGGTGTAATTCCCGCTTTTTCAGCGATCTTCATATACTCAGCGGTAGCCGCCTGCGCTGGCGCTTTGTCTCTAAATAGTCCCATGCGCTGCGCTAGGGTCCAACGACTTCCTTCTGGTCTTGCGCCACCCTGATATTTACCACTTAACATGCCGGTTGCCAGTGGAGACCATGGTAAGTAAGCAATATTCTCAAGCTCACACATTTCAATTAAATAAGGCCAGTCTTTCGCATGAAGTAAGCTGAATTCGTTTTGAATAGAAACAGGAAGCGGCATATCCAGCTCTTTGCAAAGCATAAGGAAAGCGTGAATTCCCCAAGGTGTATCGTCTGATAAACCCCAATGCCTAATTTTCCCTTCGTCTAATGCGCGTTTAATACCCATGAGAATATCGCGCATTCCATCAAGCTCTTTTTCTCTGTTGGTTTTCGTTGGGTCAGCACCATCTGGCCAGTGTTTGCCAAAGTGAGGGGTTACTCTGTTCGGCCAGTGCAGTTGGTAAACGTCGATATAATCAGTTTTCAAACGCTCTAACGAGTAAGTAAGCGCATTAGCAATTGCACCGGATGTAATAGGCCCAGCGTTACGAATATACTTCAATCCGCTGCCGGCAATCTTTGTCATTAAGATAATATCTGAACGCTTTGACTCATTACGTGAAATCCAATTACCAATAATGCGCTCTGTGTCGCCATAGGTATCAACATTTGGGGGAACCGGATACATTTCGGCGGTATCGATAAAATTCACGCCCTTATCAAGAGCAAATGCTATTTGTTCGTCCGCATCTTGTTGGGTGTTTTGAATGCCCCATGTCATTGTGCCCAAGCACACATCCGACACTTGTAAATCGCTGTTTCCTAAGCGGTTAAACTTCATCTTTGCTTATACCTTGTTAATGCAATAATGAGTCGACCGCTTAAGAAATAAAAGTGCCCTTCTGTAATTATGAGGCTTTCTTAGTGGCCAACTCGGCTTCTACACTGGCTAGTCGCGCCTCAATATCTCTTTTAGACTCGACCATCTCATTCGCCAACTCTGCGAGTGACTTTAACTCTGCAAACCCTAACTTTCGTGTATCAATCATTTGATACTGACGCTTGCAACGATAAAAGAAAGTAAGAAAGTTAACAAATGCACGGTGAAAAGTCGCAAAACTCTTGATCAATACCAGAATTAACACGACAGAAGTTAGCGCGGCAATACTTAAGCTGTAAATACGCACTTGGCCTTCTTGTTGTTCAATCATTGGTTGCAGAGCGGTATCAACGCCTTTTAGCTGAATCTCAACGTTATGGGCACTTTGTCTGAAATCGCCACGAAGGCCTTCGTTGTGAGTAACGCCAAAGGTTGTAAACGCATCAACTAACTGTAGAAGTGCTTCTCTATATTGAACTACAAACTCACCATACCCCGTGTTACTGCGGTAATCAGAGACCAAGCGCTCACTCATTTCATTCATCAGCTTGGCATAGTAGCCTTCATGCGTTATTTGGTAATTTCGCGTGGCAAGCTGGATATTCGTTAATAATTCTCTTGCTTGTGGAGATTGAGAAAGCGGCCCTTCATTAAGCGTTTTTTCTAGCTCAGATATACGCCCTCTAAGACCATCACTTTGGGTAAGTCCAATGCGCTCTTGAAGTGAAACAACCTGCTGAAATACTCCTCTGTAGGCTTCCATCGAAGCAGACAGACTTTCCACATCCGCAACAGGTAGGCGATATTCGTTAAACATAGGTACAAGCGTAGTCAGTCGTCCCTTGAACGAATAAGACTGTTGAAGAAATTTATCAAAGTATTCTGTGTCGTGTCGAAGTAAAAAATCCTTTTCGTGTCTTCTCATTTGAAGCAAATCTTGTCCCATTCTAAGTAACGCATCGCGCTGCTGATTTAAACCAATCAGACGCTGCGTGAAGTAATGCTGACTTACCACTAGCATGCCCATTCCAATCACACATATAAGGGTCATTAAGACCAATCGAGACTTAATTGAATCAAACTTCATGATGAACTCCTCTTGGGAGAAAACTGAGCGAAGAAAACATAAACAAAAGCTAATAAGTTTTTAAATTTCGCCAACATACGTCACTACTATAGGTGCTAAATCCAACATTTTTTATTAAACCTTTGTAGCAATTTTGTACATTTAGATTTTAAAAAAAATCGCACAATTAGGGTGAAACCCCTATGTTCGAACAAAATTCAAACGGCCACTATTAAGGCGTACTTTGCTGCGATGACGTAAATCGAAAAACGCCGTGTTTTAGCTCAGCCAAAGGCGCTAATACCATGCGCCCTGACAATAAAAACGCGTTCGAAAATGCTAACGACAAAGCCAGTTAAACATTTGTCTTCAGCATCAATGAAAAAGCGCAGCCTCAAGAATTTGGAGAAGAATATGAAGAAGTTCGCCCTATCTACGTTAGCTGCAGCTATGCTTGCAAGCCCTTCAGCCTACACGCTTGCCGATGCTTATATCGGTTCACAAATGGCTGAAAAACTTGTATCGCTATCCCCTACCGAATCGCTGATGGCTGTTGTTACGTATGATCAAATGTCGCCACTTGCCGAGTCACAAATTACTCAGCTGTTGAATTTGGGCATTACAGAAGGTATTCAATTTAAAAACCTTCCTATTATTGGTGTGGTGGCAACCAAGACGCAAATTGAGGCTATCGCCCAATTCGACGGTGTACGCTCGGTTTTCGCGAACCGTGAGATGAAGCTATATAACGCAGATGCACGCGAACTTACCGGTGTAGCAGATTTGCAGGGCGAGGGTTTTGCGTCGCGAAACAACGTTGAATTTACCGGTAAAGGCTCAACCGTTTTAGTTATAGACTCAGGTATTGATGCTTCTCACCAAGACCATTTCTTTGGTGACACCGTGGTTGATAACGTTCAAGCAATATTGAACCCAGGGGCACTTTCCATTGTTGGCGTAACAGGCCCAACGCTATCAAATCAAGTAAATACAGATCTAAATTCAGGGCACGGTACGCACGTAACCGGAACTATCGCGGGTAGCGGTGCAATGTCTGATGGTAAACACCGCGGCGCAGCGCCAGATGCTGACATCATCGGTTATGGTTCGGGCGCTGCAGTTTTGCTTCTAGATACTATAGGCGGCTTTGATTACGCTATCAGTAAGCAATATACCTTCGACAACCCTATTAAGGTTATCAGCAACTCTTGGGGTTCTAGCGGTAAATATGAACCACTCGGCCCTGTATCGTTAGCAAGTTACAAAGCGCATACAATGGGAATGATAAGTGTTTTCGCGGCAGGCAATAGTGGCCCGGGTGAAGACTCACACAACCCATACGCTCAAATTCCTTGGGGAATTTCAGTAGGCGCAGGTGACAAGTTTGGAAAATTGGCTGGCTTTTCATCTCGTGGCCTAAAGGGCGAGTCTGGTGATTTTACCATGCCGGATGGTACGCAATGGACGTACAATAACGAAGTATCAATTGTTGCACCTGGTGTCGACATTATCTCTACTCGCGCTGTACTTAATGCTGCTGCAAATGGCGGTGATGCGGATGTCGATGCAATTGAACCGCAGAATCTTCCTTTCTACACGATGATTTCTGGCACCTCTATGGCTACGCCTCACGTTTCAGGCATCATCGCTTTGATGCTAGAAGCAAATCCAAACCTTGATAACGCAACCATTAAGCGCCTGCTTCAAGAGACAGCCACTAACATGCCTGGCTATGAGCGCTGGGAGGTGGGTGCAGGTTATGTAAACGCGCGTTCTGCAGTTGCCGCAGCATTGCTTGAAGATATGGATCATAAGGTTACGGTTAATAACCTTGATGGCAAGAGCTTCAAAGCAAATGCACTAGTCACAACCAGCGATCGTGTGGAAAACTTCGATATCTTTTATTCACCCGTTGGTGAGCCTGAAGTGATTCCTTTTGAGGTGGGCACAGATGAAGTACTTGTTAAAGCATCGGCTGACACATTTGCGAACCTGACCAAACTAGTATTGGTGGCACCTGATGGTACCGAGTATCGCGGTAACCTTACGACGCCTGTACTTACCACAACCATGCGTGTTGCTGCGCCTGCCATGCCTGGCACCTGGGGCATTTATGTTTACGGGCTAACTTCACTTTCTGGTATTGAAGCCGACCCATTAGGTTTGACTAATGGCCCGGGTCTACCTGAAACTTTCAACGTAACGGTATCGTTTGAGAACAGTGGTGGATTCGAGGGAATGGATGACGTAGTAGGCCACCCTCAGCAAAACGCCATTGAGTTTGCCGTGAGTGAACGCCTTATGGACGCCATTAATAGTCGCGGCTTCTCACCAGATGCACGCCTAAAGCGCAAAGACTTTGCTCGCTACGCCGTAATGGGTGGAGCAGTAAGACAATACCGTGACCTGCTAAACGAAGAACGTCCTAATGTTGGTTCAGTGCCTGGTTTTGACAAAGCGTTTATCGAGTCAGTAATGGTTAAAGGTGGCGCGCTAAAAGATAAGCTTCGTACACAGGCTCCTGTACTTCGCAGTGAAAATGGTAGTGCTGACCCGTTCGCAAGTGTTACTAAGCTAGATATCGCGTACTCACTGGTACAGATGCTTGGCTTGGAAGAAGCAGCACTTAGTTTTGACCCTAACGCCGACATCGTTGTTGACTATAACGGTGAGCAAATTGTGCTGGAAGATCAAGACAGTATCCCTGCTGATATGAAAGGTTATGTGCAACTTGCGCTTACCCTGTCATTGATTAACGCTGAGTTTGGTGTGGAGCAAAGCCCATTTAGCTTGACGCCAACCATTACCGCGAGTTTTGCGCCTGATACAGCGATAACCAGAGCACATTACGCAGTACTGGCATCACGCTTCTTTACGCAGTACTTCGAATAAAATCGCAAACCACTGAAAATGGTGCCATTATAATAATTGATAATGGCACCATTTTAGGTTAAATTTTAACCAATACTGGAAGAGGTCATCCTATGATGTTTACTGCGATGAAATTCAGACAACTTACCACTGTTGTTGCCACCACTGCTCTACTTCTGTTTTCTACTGCGCAAGCGCAGGTAGTAACGCCCGCAACCCTCACTGTCGATGACAATAAGATTCAGGCGAAGCTTACGCTCACTAGTTTAATTGAAGTGGACTTAACCGTTGAGTTCGAAAACAGTATTGGCCTTAATGCTAACAATATCGACATTACTGCTGAGCTACTTGATCCAACAGATTTAACCATTACAGATCGCCTCCCCTCTGCATTAACCAGCGCAGTCTCGGGTTTCCCGGTTCTTGTATCTATTTCTCCGAAAACAGACGCAGGATTTGGGTTTGAAGGCTTAGCAATGGTTGAGCTTTACACCAAAGCTATTCACTATACCCCGACAATTCCATGGCGTTTATTTACATCTCATGACGGCGGTACGTTTGAAGATATAACCGTACTTATGTCATCAGGAAGTATTCGTGCTCGTGGAAGCACGGGGCAATTTTCTGACTTCATCATATTACTAGACAATCGCCCGTCTACTACCGTCATCAACGACAAAGTGTCGAAACTAAACACTATCGTCAACGACAACCGTGACAAAATTGCAGCGCTTCTAGAAGCAGCAATAGACAGTGGTGTTAACGACATTCAGTCAGCGTTAGCGGTAAACGATGATGATGCGGCACTAGTTGCTGTAGATAGCCTGATATCGCTTATCGACAATGCGTCTGGAAGCGAAATCGCGGACGTATGGCGTTCAAGCGGAGATGTAGTTAATGTGAAAGGACTACTTCTTACTCAGCTTCAAACATTACGCTTTAGCTTGAGAACATTATAAATCACGCACGTGCATAAATGCTGGATTTAAATAAATTCAGGTGAGCTAGAGTTTAGCGTCACGGGTAAAACGACGAAAAGAATAGTCCTATGTCGGGAGTATGAGTGACCGTTGTCAACGCCAGTGACGTGACGAGGAATTTGCCATGCCGCTACAAATTGCTTTTACTGAAAACAACGGAAGCGTAAGTGAGCACTTGCTTTTTGAAGGGCGAGAATATCAAGTTGGCCGTTCTGAAAGTGCAGATATTGTTATTTCACACCCTCAAGTTTCTCGTTCTCATATTGTACTACGAGCCGCAGACAACGATCGCGTATGGCAACTAAATGATATGAGCTCTACAGGCTGTTTCAGTGCGGGCGTCCAAATAAAACACCTGACGCTAGACAAGCCTCACGTTCTTCAACTTGGCCCCGTACCCTGCGAGTTCACCCCTGTCGAACTTAACAATGTTGTTAAGCTTGATAGCCAACGGGAATGGAGAAAACAGCAGCTAAAACAATATCAAACGCAGCTTCAACGTTGTAATAGCAGCACAGCACTTATTAACTTGGCCAGGGAGTGTTTAATTCAGTCGTTAGGTTGTGAGCGAGCATCACTTATTCTGTTTGATAAAATCAATAATTATCAACTTGGTGTGGGCTATGAAAGCTGGATGCAAGGTGACGATTTTACCGGCAGTCGCACTATTATTAATCAGTGTATGCAAGCCAATGCAGTTCGCGCAATCGGCAATATTGTTTGCGACGATTCGCTGAATAAGCAACATAGTATAATTAATCACGGTATTCAGGCAGCCATCTGCGTGCCCGTCTGTATTGAAGAAAAACCTGTTGGCGTTTTGTACGCAGACTCAACACTGGGACGTCGTTACTTCACCCAAACGGACATAGAATTTGCCACCTCTTTAGCAAATATGATTTCGATGCGTTTGTTATTCCACACAATAGAGCATAAACTTTCACTTATAAGCTAGAATAAAAACAATAACTCTTAAGTCTGTCGCCATATTATACCTCATAGGTAAGCAGACTTGCGTGGTGTAATGTTTATGTAGTTTGCACCAACGCAGTAATTAGTGAAGTGTGGAGAAGGCTTTGAACAGGCCAGATGTATTCTCGTCGCAAAACAATTCTCTTAAAACTGAAGCGTTAGCTTTAGGGGCTTCTGTTACGCCAAATTCACGGTTAGCTAACCGTTTTCGTATTCTTGAACGACTGGGTTCAGGTGCCCAAGCCGCCGTTTACAGTGCCCTTGATGAGCTACTAGATGTAAAGGTAGCACTAAAAGTTATTGAGGGTGGTGCCAGCGACCCGGTAAAAATGCAAACTATCCGCAATGAAGTCAACATTGCGAGGCAACTACAGCATCCCAATATCATCCGCGTTCATGATGTTTTCTCTGACGGAGATACCGCCTTTTTTACGATGGCATTTATTGAAGGTGAGCCCCTTTATACACGACTTCAACAACCTATCAGCAAAGTGGATTATGACAAGTGGCAGCAACAACTCATTGAAGCCCTGTTAGCGTGTAAGTCGATAGGCATAAAACATGGTGATATAAAGCCAGATAATATTCTTCTTGATCACAACGCTGACATTAAACTTATCGACTTTGGTATTGGACAAAGTGCGGCGTCTGGCGCGCAGACGAGTGGCCACCAGCGATACACTGCCCCGGAGGTTATCCAAACGGGAAAAGCAAGCGAGCACTCTGACACTTACAGCTTAGGCAAGGTGTTAGAAGACATGCTGGGCTGCGTGCAAAAAGAGGGGGTTGGCTTTTCCCATTACCTGTGGGTAAAAAAGCGTAAAGCATGCATTAAGCAGTTAACACACCATTTACCAGCCAAAAGACTCCCTTTAGAGCAGGCGCTGAGCATTAGTTCTACAGGTGACAACAGCAGTGCAAACGTGTCTTACACCACCTTTGTTACCTTTTCGGCAGTTGCGCTACTCGTATTAGTGGTGAGCGCCAGTATCTTCTCCTACTCTTGGTATGAAAAAGAGAAGCCTGCATTGGCCTCTGATTCCCCTGTTCAACTTTTACTATTAAATGATCCGCAATACCCACTTTTAGATACCATCAACACGCTGCTTCGCTATCCTCTATCTACTCATCCTCATATTGTTTTAGATGACCAATCACAAACTCAAGCTCTGGTGTCCAACTTGGCGCTGTCACCGTTTGAGCGTGATAACGACAGGGTGGACTTGGCCGCAACAATTATGGCCGACAGCGTTTTGTTGCTTGATGCTACGCCAACCAGTAGCACGGGTTATCTGCTTCATGCGAGTGTGCTCAGCATGCCAGCCAATACACCTATTTTTACCGTGTCGCACAATGTAGATGCGAACACCCTTTCCGATGATTTGAGCGTGTTTGCCAATAAGCTGATTCAGTCGCTGTTTGACGCCATTGAAACTCAATCCCCCCAATCTCTGCCTGATTTACGGTATCTCGATGCGCTTGACACCGCTTGGCAAAAGGGAGAGGCGTTAAACAGTAATGACACCGTTGACGCCATAATAGCCACCACACCGGATTATCCTAGAGGGTGGGTAGCAAAAGCTCGAAATACAATGAATGCAGGAGATTACGACGGTGCAAGACAGGCACTAGATACCCTGTTCCAACTCCCTGACTTGGCAATATATTGGCGTTTACAAGGCGAACTGTTAAGAGCCGAATTAAACGAAGATTTGTCGCTTGCTCAGCAATCGATTGATGCGCTTGTCTCACAGTTTCCTAATAGACCTGACTTGCTATCGATGCGCGCAGACATCTATCAGTGGGCAGGTGAAGATGCCAAAGCAATGGCCGACTACAAAGCCGCATTAGCACTTCGACCTAATAATGGCCAACTATGGTTTGAGCTGGCCCGTTTGCAAATTATTAATGGTGATATAGACACCGCCACCAGCGAATCGTTAACCCGCGCTTTGGTATCTTTCCGGCAGGCGAAAGATAGCGCAGGGGAAAGCTTAGTATTGAATGCGTTTGGCATTGCGTACCTGCGCACAGCAGACAATGTGTCAGCTGCTCGCTACTTTAAAGATGCATTAGCCCTGCGTGATGCAAAAACGCAGCCCTCTCAGCGAGCCAAAACACTAGCCAACCTCGCGATTGCCACCTCGCTTACTGGGGACTACGCCACCGCCGAAGCGTCGTTAGAAGAGGCGGTAAAACTACTGCATGATTTAGGTGATCTTGCCCAAGAAGCCCATGTTAACGATACATTAGGCTTTATGTTTGAAGAGCGCGGACAATATGAAAAGGCCCTCAATAATTATAAGCGAGGCCTCGATATTCGCGTTCAGATTGATGACAAAGTACTGCAGCCTCAAAGCATGAGTAACGTGGCTTACATGCACTTTCTCATTGGTGATATTTCACTAGCTGAGATTTACTGGCAACAGGCAAAGATGCTGTTTGAAAGAAACGGTGACGAATCCCACCTGCTACGTACTTATCAAAACCTTGCACAATTAAGCCTAGTGAAAGGTGATAAGAATACGGCTTCTCAGTACTTGAATAGCGTTGATGAAAAACTCGGACATCAACATAATCAAGAGAGAATGATAAACCACCTGCTGTTTAGCTACTTAAACTTTGCAAATGGAAACTTAGCCGAAGCCACTCAGCACGCTGCTGATGCAAGGCGCTTAGCCCAAGCTTCTGAAGACGCAAGAGCGCAAACCGAAGTACTGCTATGGCAAGGAGAGATCTGCTTACTTACTGCAAATTGGTCCTGCTTGGAAAACAGCCTTGAAACGGTAACACCAACTATTAGTGAAGAGCGTCACGAGCAATTTGCGGTTTATCAATGGTTAACATTAGGATTGAAGCACCATCTAGGCACACTGAATAACGAGCGCGACGAAATTTACAATACGCTCGTTGATAACAGCAACGTACCTGTGATAACCGAAATTAAAATTCTGCTCGACATGCAGCAGCGACTTTCTTTAAGTGAAAATAGTAGTGCTATGGAAAAGCTAAGCTCGCTTATTAAGCCTACCTATTACCAACCTTACCTGCAATGGCTATACGTGAGAGCGTCGCTGGGTGATGAAGAGTCTATTGAAAAGCTAAAACAAAAATTAGCGCTCTACCCCACCTACTGGCGCAATCACCTTTACTATCGTGCCATTCCGGGTAAAGAAGATACCGTTGAGAAATTGACCACACAGTGGTTGTCACAATTACCTGAAGAACAAGTTGGAGACTACAGGAACGCCTATTTTGACTGATTTGGCCACTGAAATAGAAAACATAAAAGCGTTGCAGGCAACCCTTCAAGCGCGTTTAGATGCCGATCAAGAGGTATTACAACAGCTTGCTAAACGACTGTGGGCCCAACAAGAATCAGAAAAAGCGAAGCTTTCCAGGGAGTTACACGATGGTATTGGCCAGTTACTTACAGGCCTAACCAGGAGACTACAGGCTTTATCTACCTCATCACCAGAGCTAGAAGCACTACACGGCATTGCTGAAATGGCGCTAAATGACGTTAGGCAACTGTCCCGATTAATGAGCCCCACTATTCTTGATGACTTAGGTCTTAAACCCGCACTTAACTGGCTATGTCGAAACTTGCTTAGTGGGGAAGATATTGAGTACCACACGGATATAACCATACCCTCTGACCTTCCAAAAGATATAAGTATTTTATTATTTAGAATTGCGCAAGAAACGCTGGTTAATGCTATAAAACACAGTAAGGCTACTAACCTTACCTTATCGATTTCTTATCACCATCACGTAATTCGTTTGGATATTCTCGATAATGGTGTAGGGTTTGATAGTAAAGCCATAGAGCCCGGCATTGGTCTTTCAAGTATTCGCGATAGAGCTGAAGCGTTTAACGCGACACTGGAAATAGACTCTGCAATGGGGCAAGGCACCAGAACAACAGTAACGGTACCCGTATGACAATTCGTGTAGTGCTAGCCGATGACCATGTACTTATGCGTCAGGGCGTATCTCAAATGCTTAATGCCAACCCTGATATTAGCGTCGTGGGAGAATGCGACGACGGTGTCGCACTGATCGCAGCCGTATTAAAGCTCTCACCAGATGTTATTTTGATGGATATCTCTATGCCACGAATGAGCGGGCTAGTGGCTATTGATAAAATTTTATCCCAGCGCAGCGACGCAAAAATTCTTGTGCTGTCTATGCATAACGAAGTGGAATACATTGATGCCATGCGTGACGCAGGCGCAAAAGGTTATATTTTAAAAGAATCCTCCGGCGAAAGTCTGGTTGAAGCCATCAAGAAAGTTGCCGCAAACAAAACCTGTTTTCCCGATGAACTAACCCAGTCATCTAGCGATCAATGTCAAAAGCACGTATCGCCGCTGAGCGTATTAACTAGAAGAGAGCGAGAAGTCTTTTTCTTAGTTGCTGCAGGCAACACCAGTAAGAAGATTGCTGAACTCTTAGATATGAGCCTTAAAACTGCAGAAAATCACCGCAGTAATATTTATAAGAAGCTTAATTTAAGCAGTTCGGCAGAGCTTATCAGAATGGCAGGAAAAGCAGGCTTGCTAGAGTAGTTGGCCTTTATTGTCAGTGTAGAACTCTTTTCCTTTCCACTTTTTGCATTCTCAGCGAATACTGATTGCAGCATCTAAAGCCCTCAGCAGTAAACTTGGTGCAGTGGATTCTCAATAAGTGAGCTCCATTAAATAAAACTCTGCTCCATAGAATTTTTTTAAGTTAAAACAAAAAAGAGGGGCCTTGCTTCAGCCACCCCTCTCTAAAAAGTGTGCGAGGGCCGGTTGTGGCATTCAAAATCCGTAGCAGTACACTTGCTGCAGAGGATTCTCCACAAGTTAGCTCCATTAAATTGAACACTGCTCCATTGGACTTTTTTACATTAAAACTAAAAAGAGGGGCCTTGCTTCATCTGAAACTCTCCACAGCATGGATGCTGTGGCGAAGGCCCCATGGATGGGTTTACGCCGTGTTTCAGATGGAGCAAGGCCCCTCTTATATCAGAAATTAAAGTTCTGCGTATTGCGTTAGGATAAACGCAGCTTCGCCTCGTGACACGCCATCTTGTGGGTTAAAGAAGGCTTTAAGCGTAGGCTGTAGGTCAAATGGACCTTGCTCTACTTTCACTTCCACCTGCATTAAACCAGCAGCTAATGCCTGTTGAACATAACCACGATATTCTGGTGCAATCGCATCGGTATCTTCAACTTCTACCGCTTCGCCTAGGACGATAGCGATAACCTTCTCAGAGTCAAAGCTTTGTGCTGCATCTTCAAGACCTAGAGCTTGAACCATTGAGTACGCCATTTCTTCTTTGCTTACCTGCATATTACTTCCAAAGAAATCTCCATTTGCCTGCATGACCGGTTGCGTATTCATCTCCAAGTCTCCCAACACTGCACCTGTCGCCGTGGCAGAGTTTACCGCTGCAGCGTTCTCTGCACCCACATCGGTGTAGTTAACTGTATTACCGTCGTTTGTTTGACGAAGGTTAGCGCTAAGCGCTAGCGTATCAGCAAGTTCTATACGTGTTAGCGGCGCATCTGGCGCAAACCCACTTTCTTTTGCGTCCATTAGCTCATTTGCAACTACGTATTCGATGAACGGTTTAGCCGGATGGCCTTGTGCATCATCAATACCTGAATAGCCTGAGGTTACCAGTAAGCGAATATTTACATCGTTGGTTCCAGGTACACCCACGCCGTTTGTTACGCCAAGAGGGTCAACCGATACACCGCTAATGCTGCCAATACCGCGGCTGTATAGCTTCCATGTGCCCGGCATACCCGGAGCTGCTGTGCCTACAGAAGAACCTAAAACAGGTAGGCCAATGCCAGAGCCGTAACGATTGCCTGCAGGATCTTCCAGTACAAACGCCGTAGCCGTTTCAATTGATGCACTAGCAACAACCATTGACACATCTGCTGTTACTTCAAATTCTTCTACCGGAGACTCACCAACAGGAAGGTAGGTTGTAGGTAGCGTAAAGCTATCGCCTTCCGCTACATTCGCAAACGCATTAAATTCACGATTTTGCTTCACGGTATCGCCAAATACTTCCTCGCCTTCCAGCACAGCAGTTACCGCAGCATAAGCGTTCACGTAACCTGCACCCACTTCCCACTCGTCCATGCCTGCCATTGGTGTTGCAGTTTCCTGAAGAATGCGTTTTACATCTTCCCACTGAAGGTTTGGATTGGCTTCTAGCATTAGCGCAACAATACCTGACACGTGCGGCGCAGCCATTGATGTACCGCTAGAAACGGTATAAAACGGTAGGTGTTGTGGCTCAATCATTTCAGCGTCGTCAGCAGCGCTTAAACCGCCTAAGCTAGACAGTGATGCACGAGCAGAAATAACGTCTACACCTGGCGCCGTAACGGTAGGACGGTCTTCCCATGTAAACACTTCTCCATCGACAACCGCTTGTCCGCCTTTTCCGTCGACACCGCGTGAACTAAAGTCAGCCAGCTCGCCCTGCTTGTTACCCGCAGCGACTGTAATTACCCAAGGTGCCTTTTTAAAGTTACCGGTAATTGTTGACTCACCTGGACCTGAGTTACCTGCCGAGAACACAGTGATAATACCGTTATCAGCTAATGCTTTAGTCACAACGTTGGTTGGGTCATCTGGGTTAAACTCTGTACCCACATCGCCAGTGTTACCAAACGAGTTTGAGATAACACGAATGTTGTAATCGAACTGGTGCGTTAACGCGTAATCGAATCCACCGATAGTATCTAAAATGAATAGACCTGCGCCCGAGCCATAACCAATGATGTCTGCACCCGGTGCTACACCTGCGTGTAAACCGCCGCTCTTAGCACCGTTACCGCCTACTGTACCTGCCACGTGCGTTCCGTGACCGCCTAGAATGTCGGTGTTAGATACGTTTTCTTGATAAGTAATCGGTAAAATGCCGCTGTAGCTGTTTAGATTAACTTGCGCTAGGACGTTTTGAACTACGTGATCAGGGAATGCTAAATCACCATGAGTGCCGTCAACACCTGAATCGTTAACAACCACGCCGATGCCTTTTCCTGACACTGGCATTCCGTTAATACGAATATCACGGTCAGCTCGCAGCGCCTGAACACCTGTAATTTGAGTTGATTCATGATTTTCTAGTTCAAGCGGATCGTTGTTCCATACAGAAACCACGTCATCGCGCTGATAAAGTGCTTCAACTTGTTCTTTGTTAGCTAGCACACCAACAATAGGCACGTTGCGAAGGCTAACACCACCCGTGATGCCTAACGATTCAAGTGCTGTAATTTGTTCTGTTGTGGCAGGTCCCTTACCTTCAAATGTAACAATAACTTGTTGTAGTTCTAGTGGCGAAGCAGCAAGCGCATCGGCCAATGTTTTGTCGAAAGTTTTTGCATTCACCATGCTCGCTGGTAGGGCACAAGCAATAGCTACTGATAATACTGTTTTGTTATTAAGGAACTTCATAATACACCTCTCTTTGAGTACCCCTTGAGTATTTAACAACCAAAGAAGCAAAACTATGGGGAGTTCCCCCTATTCGGTGTAATTTATAAAAGCGTTGAAAAAGCAGAAACTTAAAAAGAAAAAAGCCCTCACAAAGGGAGGGCTGAAAACACCAACTATCGAGAAACATAGATATGTTGGAGGGAACGAACGAGGTACCAGAAACACATTAGCTAAAAAAGGATTACTGTTTGCGCTTTCTCATTGAAGTAAACGCAAACAAAATTAGCATCGCAGTGGCAAAAGAAGCAGGTTCGCTCACTTGTGTTGAGCTATTTGTAGACTCGACAGTTTTAACCAGTTGAAATAAGCCACCTGCGCAGCGGTCGCCATTTTCAAAAAACACGCACGAGTCTGATGCTCCTAGCCCGGCTAAACCTGAACTAATAGTGAATTCGTATGGAACGCTTGAGTCTTCAATAAATAGTTGAAAACCTTCACCGCTTTCATCACCAAACACACCATTTTCTAAATCAACTATTGCAAACTCATCAATATCGTCTTCTAAAATATTATAAGTCGTACCATTGAACTCTAGCTGAAAGAAAAATGATAACCACGTGCTCATATCGAATTGGGTTTCGTTTTCATCAAAAGTGATTTGCCCAATTAAACTGGTTTGGTCAGCTTCGTCACCTAACACTAATCGAGTGAAATCATAGGTGATTACGCCGGCGAAAGAAGGCGCAGTAAACAGAACGAACACAGCGGCAATTAATGACTTCATAGTAAACCCACTTCTAAATTCTTATGGGCTTAGTATTGAATTTAATGCATTGAATACAAATAGGGAGTTCCCCCTAGTTGTATTCAATGCTATCTAATATGACGTGGTTTAATTGGCGTTTTGTTCGCGTAGTACTTTTGCTAGTTCGTAATTACCTTGCGAAAGAGCAATATCCGCTACCGAATTACCAGCTTTATCCATGTGAGCTGGGTTAGCCCCTTTATCAATAAGCGTATTGATAATTTCTTGTCGATCGAAAAGGCTTGCGAACATCAACGCCGTTTGGCCTTGCTCGTTTTCTTCATCTATATCGCAATCGGCAAAAACCAGTTGCTTAGCTACACTGACGTGACCTTTAAATATGGCCCCCATAAGTGCGGTGTTTCCGCGGTTGTCTTCTTGACATGGGTTGGCATTAGCTTCGCTGATAAGAAAGTTCACGGTGTCGGTATGCCCATGGTACGCCGCAAGAATAAGTGCGGTGTAGCCTTTTTCATCGGCCACATTAACATCTAGACCGGCTTGATAAAACGCACTCAGCATGGCGCTATCACCTTCCCGCGCAGCATCAAAATAGCGTGCTTTCAAGGTCTCCATATTAGGCCTAGTTGCACTTTGTTGAGTATTATCTTGAGTGGTTGCGTCGGTTGCAGCACTAGTATAAAAACTGGTGAAGGTGGCAACGACGAACAGTGCTGCCGTAAGTGTTTGCTTTAAAAAAGACATTGGGCCCCCTTACTGGTAAATCTAAATTTGGTTACTACTAAACTGTTTTCAGCAAAGCTGTTACAGAAAGATTGTTATAGAAAAGTGGTTTGAGATAAATGGGAGTTACTCAACGCTGTGATGTAACTCCCAACCCTATTGCTACTTAGCTTATTGCATTAGTGCGGTTAGGCTTTCAGCAACTTGCTTCGCTTTTGCAGCGCGTGCAGCTTGCTGTTCCATTAAGTCTTTCGCCGTTTGACGAACTTTAGACATTGGTGCTTTCGCTAATTTTGCTACACCTGCACCATAGTTCTTATCAGCGTTGTACATATAGGCACTGATAATGACGCGAATTTCTTCTTCAGGCACCGATGCCAATGCACCGCCTAAGTTACTAATTAGGTTTTCCTGACCTTCTTTAGTTAGGTTTCTGAAAAACTCACCCGCTTGCTTGAAGTTCTGTTCTTTGTAGAACGGAATTTGTTGCGTCATACCTGCAAGCGGCTTGCTTGAATAACGAAATGCTGGGTCTTCGTTAAGATCAAGACGACGGCTTGGCTGGTAGTTTACATCGCGGTTAGTACTCGTTGTGCGTAGCTGACCATGTTGCTCGTGGTTATTTATAACCGCATTTTTAGGCGTATTAACCGGAATGCGGTACGCGTTAACACCTAGGCGATAGCGCTGTGTATCAGCATACGAGAACAAGCGACCTTGAAGCATTCTGTCTTCTGACGGCTCGATACCAGGAATTAAATTGCTCGGAGCAAATGCCGCTTGTTCAGTTTCTTCAAAGAAGTTATCTGGAACACGGTTAAGCACTAGGCGACCAATCTTTTTAGCCGGAACTAGCGATTCAGGCCAAATCTTAGTGGTATCAAGTGGGTTAAACTCAAAATCATCCAGTTGCTCAGGCTCTAGCTCTTGTAAATAAAGATCCCAAGACGCTGTTTCACCTTTTTCACCAAGTCGCGTGTAAATGTCAGTTGTATGCGGCTGCATATCCATTCCCTGCACTTTCATCGCTTCTTCATTGGTGAAGTTCTTAATTGGCTGATTAGACTTCCAAGTAAACTTCACGTATTTATAGTTACCTTCGTCATCAACAAATTTGAATGCGTGAACACCTGAACCATCCATATTTAGATAGCTTGCCGGTGTGCCGTAGTCAGAGAAAAGCATAGTCAGTGTATGCGTTGACTCTGGTACGTGAGAAAAGAAGTCAAAAATGCGTTTGGCATCTTGCTTGTTTGTTACCGGCGATGGTTTAAATGCGTGAACCATATCAGGGAACTTGATTGCATCACGAATAAAGAAAACCGGGAAGTTATTACCCACTAGATCCCAGTTACCTTGTTCGGTGTAAAACTTCACCGCAAAGCCACGCGGGTCGCGCAGCGTCTCAGGTGACAGATGACCATGTACTACCGATGAAAAACGAACAAAAACGTCGGTCTTTTTACCCGCTGATTGGAACGGCGCAGCCAGTGTTTCATCTGAAAGGTCGACTAGGTTTTCATAATACCCATAAACGCCGGTACCGCGAGCGTGAACAACGCGCTCAGGAATACGCTCACGATCAAATGCTGCTAGCTTTTCAATAAGGTGAGAGTCTTGTAATAAAACCGGTCCCCATGGGCCTGCTGTTTGCGAATTTTGGTTATCGCCTACTGGTGCACCATTTTGACGGGTTAACGTGTCGGCGCTTACGCCTAAGGTAAGCATACTGGCAGCTACGCCGCTTAGGATAAATTTAGCTAACATTGATTTCATTGAGGTTCTCACAGCTGTACTCCTACATGAAGGTTGGTACGAGGTTTAAGGGCTTTTACTTCTACGCAAACCTGGTCGCCATAATAGTTATCAGCGTAATTGCATTGCGTTCGAGTAGTTTGATTCGTTGTGGAGGAAACACGTTGGCTGTTCGCCGTTGTTAGCTTCTTAAATAATGTGCTCATTTGGCTCTCCTTGTTAAGTTGAGAGCATTATCATCAATTGAGTAAAACTATTAAAACGGGATTATATGATTCAATTAATTGAATATTGCGATTGTAAAGATGCTAGCTAATCGTAATATTTTATGAATGATTGGAAACCGTAACTTTAAATGAGAAAGCGAAATAACTGGGTTGGGAAAAAACTTTACTGCCTAAAAAGGTGTATGTTGGCGCAGCGTTTTAATTACAACGCTGCACCGATTACAAGAAAATTAAGCTTCTAGCCAAGGGCCGGTAATTGCCAAAGTTTTCGTTGGTGAGTATATGTTTACAAAAAGCGTTTTACCATCGGGTGAGAAGCAGGCTCCGGCAAGTTCAGTTTGCTCATGGAGTTTGGCAAAGTTATACACTTCTCCACTAGGCGTAACGCCGCGCAAATGGTTATCAACAATGTCAGTATATTGATCTTCACACACCAACAAATGCCCGTTTGGACACACCGCTAGGTTATCGCCAAAGTTATACAAGTTCTTGTCTTCACTTTCTAAAAACAGCTGAAGTTTGTCTTGTTTTCCATCAGCTGAAGGAACAAGTTTCATTACTTGACCGAGCTGCTTTTGGCCGCCATTTGTACAGCAAAAATAAAGCTCGTCTTCACCCCAGTGTATACCTTCACCGCGAGCAAACAAGGCCGCACCTTTCTTGTACCCTCTAGCCCGTAAGTCATCGTTCGGACTTTCCGGGTCGTCTAATGCTACCCACTCAACGTCTAACCAAGTTGCTACCGGCATCGTTGGGGAAGTCCAGTTACGGGTATCAAACTGTGGCCTGTCTTTGACTACTAGAGCTTCTAATTGGCCGCCAGCAGCCAAGTTACCGTACTCGCTAGGTACAAAGCGATACAGCAAGCTGTCGCCTTGATCCTCAGTTAGGTAAACAATACCGGTTTTGGGGTCGACACATGCCGCTTCATGATTAAAGCGGCCCATTGCTTTAAGGGGCTTAGCTTCTATCAATGAATTAGCATTAGCAGGTACTTCAAAGATATAGCCGTGATCTTTGTTTACCACGTCACCGTTCGGGCCGTGAGGACGGTCTACCGATTCTTCACACGTTAGCCACGTGCCCCAAGGCGTAACGCCGCCAGAACAGTTTCTTACCGTTCCAGTAAGGCTAATGAACTCTCGCTCTACCGTTTGCGTGGTAAGGTTGTACACCATAGTTGTGGTGCCGCCCGGCAAAGCAACCCCGTTGTGGTAGCTATCATAGGCCAGTTCACTAGTATGCTTTTGAATAGACTGTGGCTGAGCGCCTAAATGCTTCGGGTGCAATTCGTGGTTGCGTATAAGCGCCACTTTTTCGCTGGTACCGTCTATGGGTAGACAACCCATGCCGTCTGCTCGGTCAGGCACATGCATACCGTCAGACATCCTATTTCCAAGACTAGATATAATCTTGTAACTAAAGCCTTTAGGTAAATCGAGCAGCTTTTGAGGGTCGGCGACTAATGCGCCATAGCCTTCACTAATCGGCATAGACGCCAAATCTAACTTCTTACCGAAAGCACTGCTAGCCAGGCCACCAAATGCTAAAGAGCCTACTAAAAACTGGCGTCGTGTAATCATGAAAATCTCGTTAAACAATAAAGCCGGGCATAATAGCCATTAATTGTTACTGTATAACAACAAAGGGATGAAATTTCCACTTCTTCTCTGCGTGCTTATATTATGCCGATAGAAGGGAATGAATGCTGTACCTTTTGAAATCCGACAACGCATGGTGCGATTCAGGAACTCTTACATAAAAGCAGGGTTGGGTCACTGCGTGTTTCCTCCCCTCTCACCAAGCTTTATAAATGCCAAAGGGGTGGCGCTTATTCAATCTAAAACTCTCAGCTGCATGGATGCTGCTGCTAAGCCGCCATGGATGGCTTTACGGCGTGTCCTCCTCTCCTACAAAGTCTTATTTTATGCATAGTAAGGGAGTGAGTGTATGCCCTCTGAAACCCTACACCGCATGGATGCGGTGTCGGAGCCCCCATGGATGGGTTTACGGCGTGTTTCGGAGGGCATACACTCACGCACTTTCCAAAAGGCATAAAAAAAGCGCACCTAAGTGCGCTTTTTTTTGGCTTGTGTTGCTAAGTCTAGATTAGTCTAGGATCTTAGATACAACACCAGCACCTACTGTACGACCACCTTCACGGATTGCGAAACGAAGACCTTCTTCCATCGCGATCGGAGCAATTAGCTCAACTTTGA
>Ga0209452_1000039_pt1 | contig 97168 bp, 77 predicted proteins | sample WorMetimpBELIZE1_FD_187388 | JGI IMG/M metagenome (GOLD analysis project Ga0209452, IMG submission 187388) | Marine gutless worms symbiont microbial communities from Max Planck institute for Marine Microbiology, Germany - Olavius imperfectus... | ecosystem: Host-associated > Annelida > Digestive... | reverse complement strand
AGATCGATTCCACAATAGTACGGATGTGTATTAGTATAAAAGTTCATTGAGTTTTCTCCCTTGGTTTGGTCGCCTATTAGGATAAACTCTGTTTATGCTGATAGGGAGGAGGCTCAATGATTATCAATCTGTTGTAGTCGCTCGCAGGGACGCAAACACGTGGCCGCGCCACTTTGCCCCTAATTTTACTAAACGCACTATTTACCCTTAATGGGTGTTTGAACCTCATGGAAGAGACAAATGAAGTATTTATATTTTATAGCTGTTGTAACAATCTTAAGTAATCCCTCATATGCCAACGAAGCGTTTTCCAATTTGCGCGCTGAGTTACTTGAAATGATGAAGCTTGATCAAGACACATTGCATGGTAAAACTCAGTTAAGCTTTGAAGAACTTAACGCAAAGCAATCTCAAAGAGTACAAGAGATAGTTGAGGAATTTGGCTGGCCAACTATAGAAATGGTAGGTAAAGATGCTTCTCAAGCTGCGTGGATTATTGTGCAACACGCAGACCACGACATTCAGTTTCAAAAAAATATGCTGTCGATGATGCGTCCTTTGGCCCTAAGCAAAGAGATTGACCCAGGTAATTACGTATACTTATATGACAGAATCCACACGCCTCAACTTTATGGAACACAAGGGAAATGTGAGGGAAGCACTTTTAAACCTTTTCCAATTAAAGACATTAAGAAAATAAATACGCGAAGGGGCGAAATGGGCATGTCAACGGCACAAGAATATTGGGGTATGGCCTCAGAAAGAATGTGTGGCGCAAGCAAGCACTAAAAATGTTAGCGCTCTTTTAGGACACTTGAATACGAGCGCGCCATGTGGTTACTTTATTACACGATACCCAAGATACGCTCGTTTTGTGCTAAGCGATGAACCTAAAGTGCGTAGACTAAAATAATTAAAAAAAGGCAGCTTTAAGACATGGAGTCAGTCATATCTAATAATAACTCAGTAGAAAGTCGGTCTGCGGATAATAAATTCTTTGCTTCGTTCGCACTATTTATTACTTTTCTGGTGTTTGGTGGGTTTGCTTTAAATTGGATATCTAACCCCAGCAATTTGGGTAGAATTACTTTATGGACTGGTTTGCACGGTGCTTTCAGTGCAACCTGGTACATATTACTTCTTACTCAGATAAAACTCGCAGGCAAAGGTAACCTTGCATCTCATAGTGCTCTCGGCAAACTAAGCGTTATTCTTGTGTTCGGAATCCTCTTAACTGGTTCATTAATGGTTTTTGAGTTTTATCATCGCATGGCAGGCTTTGGTATATTCAATCCAGAAGATGCGCAAGCCAGAGTTAGGGCGGGCAGCTTTCTAGGCGGTGCATTTTTACAATGGCTAATTTTCCTAGTGCTTTACGCTCTCGGCGTTCTAAATATAAGAAACCCAGCGCACCACAAACGATTTATGATTGCAGCAGCAATCCAGATGATGCCAGAGGGATTGAATCGTGCTGTACACTTACTTTCGTTACCGGGCTACTCCATGTTTATTTGCATGTTCTTAGTCTACCTAGTTCTTATGCTTTATGACTGGAAAGTACAAGGCCGTTTGTACGCCAGTACGATATTTTCGGTTGTTTTATTTAGTTTTTTAGTGTTTACCATGCACATAGCATTCAAATGGCAGGCGTGGGGAGACTGGTCAGTAAAAATGATCAGTAATATTTGACATTGGCTAACGAAAAACAAATTCTGAATTTATACCTATTGCTCCGATGCAGACTTATATGGGTATTTTTGGCGCTCAGTTGTCTTGAAAGTAATGCAGTAGTTATGAGACACGATGTTTCTGCAGAAAAATATCGTGTTGAAAAAATGCCAGAATATGTTGTGGATATGCCAGGTGAGGGCCACGGAGTTCTCATCGCAGAGCAGTGGGTTGTTACTGTCGCACATAGTATCTTTTACGATTATACGAATACCAACTTAAAAGTTGGTTCTAAATACTATGAAATAGAAAAGGTTTATATTCATCCAGGTTACATAAAGCCAAGGGGCAATGAATTAAGCGGTGATTTAGCTCCGCTAATGCAAGTTTTGAAATCCAGCAGCGATATTGCGTTAATAAAACTATCCAGTCCAGTTTCAGACATTAAACCCATTTCAGTCTATTCAGAAGCTGCAGAGAAAGGGCGTGTCATAACAGTTTTTGGTAAAGGCGCAACTGGAAATGGGTTAACAGGTGAGAGCGTAGAAACTAAATCGCTCAATCAGGCAAACAAATTTCAAAATGTCGTAGAAAGTGCAAATGGTAAATGGCTAACGTTCAAATTTGATTCTCCTAAAAATGCGCTTCCCTTAGAAGGAATGCATGGCTCAGGAGATAGCGGAGGCGCTTCTATTATTTATCAAGATGGCGAACCATATCTAGTGGGGTTATCGAGTTGGCAATTTGCGACTGGAGATATTTCTGAATTTAAAGGCGGGCTGTATGGTACTACTGCTTATCAGACTAGATTATCAAATTACTACCATTGGATTCTGAATATTATTGGTAACTAAAAAGTAAGTTAATTCAATTGGGTGCTCTTAGGGCATGAATTCATTTACTTTGTAAAGACTAATCAAGACAGGCATATTTGTAATCGTCAGGTTTACCGTACTTCATTGAAAAGTTGTATAAATAACAAAGCAGAGATAGGCATATAGTCTTGCATATATGAAGAGAAATGGCGGCTCAAAGACCTAGAGTTATAGTCTCGAAATCAAGAGCTCACTTTCACGTGCCTCGCATTAAAAAATAAATATCAATAAAAATTAGGAGAGAAAATGCACCCGAATAGACACGCTATAGCTTTTGGAAGTCTAGTATTTTTGGTGGTATCGATTGTTTTAATTATTGCTGCATTATTTTGGGGTTGGCCAAAATATAAAGTCTATAAGAAAGAAATGGATGGTATTGCTGCACTGAAAGAAGCAGAGTGGAGCAAGCAAATACTTATTGAAGAAGCCAAGGCTAGAGAGCAAGCAGCTTTAATGCAGGCGAAAGCCAGAGTCACACTAGCGCAAGCAGAAGGCGAAGCTAAAATTGTGCAAGCTAAAGCCGAAGGACTTGCTGATATTGAGCGTGCAAAAGCCGCTGCTGAAGCTAATAGGATTATTGGCGAATCGCTTAAAGGCAATGAAGAGTACCTTCGCTACGTCTGGATCAAAGGTCTTCAAGATGGAAATGGTGAACGCATTTATATTCCAACTGAGGCTGGCCTTCCTATACTCGAAGCCGGTAAGGCAGGGAAGTAATATCCCACTACTGGGTTACATTAGGTAAAGAGCTATGGCAAGAATTTTAATATTTGGAAACTCTGGTTCTGGAAAATCTACGCTGGCACAGCACTTATGCAAAACGCAAGGTTTAGCTCATTTAGATCTAGATACACTAGCGTGGAAACCTACTAGCCCACCTGAAAGAAAGCCAATCGATGAGTCTGAAGAAGAGATAAAGGCTTTTATTTCTTCTAATGACAAATGGGTAATTGAAGGCTGTTATACAGACTTACTAAAAACTGTAGAACAGCAGTCTACTGAAATTATATTTATGAACTTACCCATTAAATCCTGCATTTCAAACGCAAAGGCGAGACCTTGGGAGCCCCATAAATACGAGACTAAGCAAGCCCAAGATGAAAACTTAGCAATGCTTATTGATTGGATTGGGCAATATTCAGAAAGAAACGATACGTTTTCTTATGCGGCACATAAGCAGTTTTATGATGGCTATCATGGTCATAAAAAGATGATTACGCAAAATGTCTCAACCGATCCAAGTTAGGCAAATTCGTTAATATATGAATTAAGTGAAACGGAGTTTCAATGAAAATAAATCTATTTTTAACATTATTATTTCTAGTATCAGGTACGGTATCGGCTGAAGATATTAAATTAGATCTTAAGCAGCTTGCCCAACAGTACTTCGACACAATGGTTGCTACTCAGGCCCCTGGCGCGACAAAAGTTGAGCTTGAAAATCACTTAAATTTGCTCGCGGATGATGTTGGTCATTCACATTTGCCATGGGTGATAGACGATACGCGATTACCTGACGGTAAGGAGCAAATGAGAGAGGGCATGACGTTCTATCTAGGCGCACACACAGAATACAGTGCAGAGCTGTTAGATGTTTTTACATTTAATCATTCTGCTATTGCTATCAGATATAAGAATCATGCCAAGGGCGTGCACCCACAAAACAATCAACCTATTGAATACAGTCAAGTAATGATGGAAGTACTAGAAATAGAGAACGGTAAAATTGCTGTAATTCGAAAGTACCATGAGTAAATTTCAGATTCAGGTAAATTGAATTGGGATGAGACTTCGGTCGTTGATTATTTTCGCGGTAATGCTTCAGGCATTGACGCTTCTTATCGGTTTGATTTAACTTGTATAACTCTTATTCAAGTGCTGCTAGTATGGTTTGTGGTGTCTAATACCTATAACTAACACTCCCATTGCCTCTCGAAACGATTACCTGAGAGCTCAGCGATAGAACAGGAAGCTTTCTAGCTAGAAAGTAAGTTATTATGTTTTAAAGGAACAGTATGTTTAAGAAGCTTTTAAAAGGATTTGGAATTGCGCTTCTAATCCTTATCTGTCTATTTGTACTTATTGCTGTTTGGTCGGGCTATAAATCTTCTGAATACGAGAAAACGGCAATCCCTTACATGAATACTGCAATTGCTGACATTTCCTCTTGGGAGCTAGATACTTTTAAGAATTACCTCACTCCGTCTGAAATAGAAAATATCAATGAAGATGATCTTAAAAGGCTTATAAAGGCGCTATCAAAGATGGGGGCGTTAGTTGAAATTGGCGAATATCAATTCAATACAGTTACTTCCAGAGCACTAACATCTGGTGGCTCAGGAACGTTTGTTACCTATACTGTTCCAGCAGTATATGAGAATGGCGACGCAGTACTAACTATCACTCTTAAAGAAGAGGGGGATTCCTTTTCAGTTTATCATTTTAAACTAGACTCCCTCGCGCTGTTTGACTAGCGAAGATGTAAAAGCTAATCGTGCGTCGAAACCAAAATGAAGATACCGACAAGCACATTTTTACGGAATATTAGGCCGAGCTTTAAGGGCAGGGTAAAATGACGAAGAACCGAAGAACAACAATCATCAGGCTTCTTCTGCTAATCAGTACCATTGTTTCTTTGTTTTTCGTTCCGTGGATATTGGTTAAAGCCTGGATCCTACCTTTGCCACACACAGTGCAAGAACAAGTTGATGAGGCTATTAGTCACGGCTTTGACGGCATAATTGTCTACGTGGATGAGGCGGGAAAACCTCCAGCTTTTTACACAGCAGGCTGGAAAGACAGAGATAACAAAATACCCGCTGCCCCCGACTCTTTATTTAAAATTGCCAGTATCAGTAAGTTGTACACTGCTGTGGCTATCACCAAAATGGTTCGAGAACAGCGACTATCCCTAGACGATTTAATCGTTAATCATTTACCCGAACTCAAAGACAGAATTGAGCATTCAGAAAAAATAACGCTTAAAATGATGGTGCAGCATAAGTCAGGAATCCCTAACTTTACTGATAATGCTGCCTACTGGGAAAACGAACCGGAAAACGGCAAGCGAGCGCTCGACTTCGCGCTAGATCTTCCGGCGAGTTTTGAGCCCGGTGATGGGTATGAGTACTCCAACACGAACTATCTGCTGCTTCGCAATATTATGGATAAGGTTTTGGGGCACAGTCACCACGCGTACATTAAGCAAAACATCTTACTTCCACTCCAATTGAACAACACCTATTTTTCATTGAGTGAAGTCAATCTGGACGACGTAATGAGCGGCTATTACGTTGGTTACAAGGAAGATGTTAAGGCGCGTGACTACGGTATGCTAGCCACAGCAGAAGACGTGGGTAAGTTCTTACGAGCGCTAAACAACGGCTCTATTTTCAATGAAGGCGAAGCGGAACTTTACCCTTATGAGTTCGAGCATGGAGGCTTGGTTATCGGTTACCAAAGCCTTGCAGAATATGACAAAGACCTCGATACCGTGGTTGTTCAATTTATTAATACCACTGACTTTGACGGTTATGAGTGGAACTTGTCTGAAATCACAATTAGCCGAATCTTTAAAATACTAAGAAAAGCAGAAAACGAGTAGGTGGTAGGCTTGGTTCAACGCTTTTTAAGTGTAGGCCAATCATTACAAGTTAGAAAATAATGGGTGGCAACAGAACGGTTTTTATTATGTGCTTAGTTTATTAATTCGCCGTTTCTACTCTATGCTTTTAGTGGTTATTTTGTATCTTCAGCTGCTCGGCAAAAAAGGGGCAAAACGTGAAAAAACTCTTCTTAATGTTATCTGTGCTTATATCGGTTTTGTGTTTGCTACTGGCCGCAGCGCCATTTACTCCGGCAGTTACGGGCTCGTTTTTAATGCTTGTCCTCGCTGGAGTTTTAGGCTTTAAAGGGTATTCAAAAATAAGCTTGCTTTTGCTTTGTATCAACACCTTTTCGGTAGTTGTCAGCCCTAACATAAACGAGTCTAGTTTTGCCGCATTAACTGTAATATCGATTATCTTTATTTTCTCTTTCACCGGTGTAGCACTTGGTCTGCCGAAAGGTGTTCAAAGATATGATAGTTGCGTTGATTGACGTTTGAGTATTTAAATATTCAGATGTTAGATTGGATAATTAAAGGGATTGAAAAAACGTTGCCCCGTTTTGTTTCAACCGCTAGAGTTTAAAAACTCGCCGTCTACAAAAGCAAGGATGTTATTTATGGTCAAGTATGAACTTCCCGCCAGAATTGTATTATCGCTATTTACTGTCATTCCTCTTTTTTTCGCTTATTCCACGCTTCAAAGCAGCCAGCCATTGCTATTCATTTCAATGCTTCTTGCATCGGTACTGTTTTTGGTAACGCAATTAAATATAAAACAGTTTTTAATGCCTAAACGCCAACCCAATGCCAAATTACTTAATATGCAAAAGGCCTTAGGAACCGCTTCGGTTGTTTTATTGATGTTAAATATTGCGTTCAAAGACATTATGTTGTTCTAGAAGAATTTACTTTTTTGCCCAAGAAAAATAATAAACAACGCCAAAGGAAGGCCAATGAAGAAGCATTTAGTATCGTTTTTGATCTTATCAATCCCTTTTATTTGTTTTTCTAAAGAATTACCCAGCGAATTTAAGAATAACTTAATTTACCTAAAACCTAAGCTCGCGGACGGAACTACCCTGACATTTTTTACTGATACAGGTGGTGGTTGGAATGCGATCTCACGAGAGCTTAGCGAAAAATATGGTTGGGAGATAAGTCAAAAAGAATCTGAAAATGGGGTTATCGAGGTTACCGATATGCCTCAGTTTGATCCAGAAGCGTCAATCCCCATGGCAGGGTTGAATAATTGGTGGGCTGGAAAATTACAAGTAGTACCATCCGAAGAGTTTAGCTCGACCACGAAAAGCGACGGAACGCTAGGCGGACGGTGGCATGCTGAAAAAATAATAGATTTTAATTACCCTGAGAAAAAAATAGAAGTGCTAGATGAAACTCCTACATCAACTGAGTTTTCGACGGTTCCTTTGGGATTTCAAAAGGGCCTGGATGGTGGTTATACAATGGCTTTTCCAAGTATCGATATCTCAGTTAATGGCTTACAGATTCCAATGTTATTAGATTCAGGTGCTTCGGCATGGCCATCGACAGAGGCGATGGAAAAAGGAGGGCTAGAAGGTGGTCAAGTTGCGACTTCTTTCATTGTCGCTTCAATATTCGATGAATGGGTTAAGTCTAACCCAGAATGGTTAGTGATTGAGGATGCATGTGATTTTTCTCATCAACCCATGATTCGTATTCCGTATATAAAAATTGGAAATAAAACCGTTGGCCCAGTTTGGTTCACAAGAAGACCAGACAGTAGTTTCCACCAATTTATGTCTTCGATGATGGATAGGCGCATTGATGGCGCACTAGGAGGTTCAGCGCTTCAGTACTTAAGACTCATAGTTGATTACCCCAACGAGCAAGCGTTGATAGCTAACGAAATTTGATAACGACAAGATAATTAAACCAATATGTCCAATTTATTAACCCCTATGTTCATGCACATTCTTCTTTGTGCATTGCTCTACGTATTTCTCACCATCGTTCGCGCGCCTGCGGTATGGGGAGTAGGGAAAAACAAAGATGGCTCAAATCCGTTTGGCGATATACAGCCTAAAATAAGTGCGAATCTGAGTAATCAATTTGAGTGGCCGTTATTTTTTCACGTTGTTTGCGCCTTGCTAATTGCGTTAGGTGAGCCAATAAGCAATTCACAAGTCTTCCTTGCGTGGGTATTTGTTATTGGCAGGGTGCTGCATAGTCTTGTACAAATATTTACAGACAATATTAGATTGCGAGGTTTGGTGTTTACTGTCAATTTCGTAGCTGTATTAGCAATGTGGTCGTTATTTTTTATTAATAGCGCTAATTGGTGATGTAACTTATTTAGTTTTCTTTCACGAATTTTTACCTTATAGCGTAAGTAGTGCTTGAAAAATGTTCAGCCGTCCTTACTAAAGCATTAATAGTTACTTCAAGGAAGAAGCATGATCTCGCCACACCCTAACAATTTTGAAAATAAATCGATCGCTCTGGTGACGATTCTGTGTATTGCTACCTTTGGTCTGTATGTCATTTATCGTTTATATCAGCTGACAACGGTAATCAATCATCGAGTTTTTAATGGCATATCCACTCTCTTTGTGTGGACTGCTATTTCGATTCATCTAACATCACTCTTGATGCTTGCTTATTACTTTCTTTACTCTGCTCCGGCCGAACTACTTATTCTTGCAAAAGTGATGCATCTGATTTCTTCTATTTTTCACGGAATTTGGATTTTCAAAGTTAAGAATAGAATAAATGAAATCAACAACGCGTATAAAGGCAATAGCCTATGGTTAAAGCCTTTTTTGAGTGCGTTTTTTCACGTTATTTACTTTCAGATGAAAATAAACCAATCTAATAAAATAAGCTCAGCTATTACCTCGTGATGTGGTGGCAAAGTTGTCCAGTGCAATTATTCAAGGTGCGTATGAAACGAATGACTAATCATAAATGGGGCAGAATAAGAGAAAAAGGCAAGCATCGGTTTGTTTTTTTATATGGGTTTCTTGGCTGGGGTTTCTTCACGGCGCTGCTTTGGGCATTCATAATGGAAATCGTTGACCCTTCTGAAAATGTATGGGTACGCCTTGTCCTAGCGTTAATCATCTTTCCTTTAGCGGGTATTGCATTTGGTCACTTTACGTGGAGTAAGGCCGAAAAAAACTATATGAAAAGTTCCGGTTAGCTCTGACGTGCAAATTGGACATTGGATTAATATGCCACATTTGGCATTACTACATTCAAGATTCTAGTGAGTAGTCATACGTGATTTATTTTAAAAAATTTGCCTTAGTTGCATGCACCGTAATTCTAGCAAGCTGCGCTAATATTCCGCTTTCTACAATGCTTGAGTTTCGCTCATTTGATGACGCGAAATTTGTCGAACTCGACCCTAAGCATCTACTTACTAAAATCCACGTAGACAAGCCTGCTGAAATTAAGCCAGAAAGCACGTGGCTTACTTTGGGAGTAAGTTCCTCAGAGAAAGAAAGAAGTTTCAAGTATAATCTTGAGGTCATCTCAGAAAGAACACTGCCTGCAGAATCTGGATGGTTGAGTGATACGCCAGCGCGAACTGAGTACGTTTTAGGGTTAAGTTCTGAAGCAGTGAAAGAGTTTACTGAGCTTCAAGAGTTTATGACGTCTGATACACCCACAGGGTTTGATCTTCACGTCAATACCGGGTTTAAAGAGCCGGCAAATGAAATGAAGAGCATCACTATGTCTATCTTTTTAAAGCTCTACGCTAATGAAGACTATTTTACGCTTATAGACAGAGCAGAACTTGATATAGAGAAGGGAAGCGAATAACTTTCATGGCGCTGGATTTTTACCCATAACAAAGTAAAGTAATAATCTTCAGCTCTTCAAGCTTATTTAGAGAAGTACATGGAAGTATCTAAAGCCAGTATTCAAAAAGCAGTAGCTAACAATATCATCTCCGAGCAACAGGGCATTGCTCTGTACAATTTCTTTCAAGAAGAAAATCAGCATACTCCCTCTTTTACCTTCACCCATATTTTGTACTACCTAGGTGGCCTTATTGCAATTGGCGCCATGACTCTATTTATGAATTTAGGCTGGGAGCAATTTGGTGGTGCCGGCATCGTATTTATCTCTATGCTTTATGCTGGCGTGGGCTTAAAGCTTGCCAATTCCTTTGCGCGTAAGCATTTAATAATACCAGCAGGGATCTGCGCCACCTTCGTAGTTTGTTTAACGCCAATTGCAATCTACGGTGCGCAGCAATGGCTCGGTCTATGGCCCGACGATAGTACGGTCTATCGCCAGTTTCATCACCGCATTAAATGGCTATGGTTATACATGGAGCTTGGAACGCTAGTAACTGGGCTAGTGGTAGCATGGCGATATAAATACCCGTTCTTAGTAATGCCGATTGCGGTAACGCTCTGGTATATCAGTATGGACGCTGTGATGCTTATTATTGACCATGAGGATTTATGGAGCAGCTACTCGTGGGAGTTCCGAGCACTTGTGTCAATGTACTTTGGCGCGTTGATGATGCTATTAGCGTTCTGGGTGGATATTAGGGCGCGAAACACGGCAGATTACGCGTTTTGGCTTTATCTTTTCGGCGTCGCAGCGTTTTGGGGCGGGCTAACCAGCCAAGATTCAGACAGCGAACTGTCTAAGTTTATCTATTTCTGTATAAACCTTGCCATGATTGGCGTTGGCGCTTTGTTGGTTCGACGTGTATTTGTCATTTTCGGTGCTTTAGGATGCTGTTTATATTTGAGTCATCTTGCTTCTACCGTTTTTGAAGATAGTTGGCTTTTCCCGGTGGCGCTTTCAGCGATTGGTTTGGGTGTTGTGTACATGGGAATTTGGTGGCAAAAGAATGAAGCTCGCATTACAAAGAGAGCGCAAGCGATACTGCCGAAAGCGCTACAGGAACTATTAGCTAATAAAGCTTAGTTCAGCTAGGCAGTAAATAAACCAGTAACTAACTCAATACAGATAACAATTAACAAAAGATAACGCTTACGCAGTAGTAAGGGGAAAGAGGTAAACGGAGATGTCAGATAAAAGTGTAGAATTTAAGGAGCCTGGTCGCCTCATAACGTGGATTAAGTATTTACTGTACGTGCAAGTTGCTTTGGCTCTGATAGCCATTGGCTCGAACTTGATGGAATACCAACTGTTAACAGACTTTCAAAACGGCGTTTATTTCAGTCAGGAAATGGCCGTAGCAGACGCCGAGGCTAATGACGAAAGGCAGCAAATAATTGCTTTTTCGTATTTGGCGGTGTTTATCATTTCCGGCATTTTAATTCTTAAGTGGATTTACCAGTCAAACCAAAATGCGCGTTATTTAGGCGCTAAAGATATGGCGTTTACGCCTGCTTGGTCGATAGGTTTTTACTTCATTCCGATTGTATCGTTATGGAAACCATATCAAGCGATGAAAGAGATTTGGCAAGCCAGCCAAAACCCTAACAATTGGCAGTTAGAAAAAGTAAGTTCGATTTTGGGCGTGTGGTGGTTTTTCTGGATTGCTAATAGCATGGTCGGACAGGCTGTTTTTCGTGTGTCCAGAAGGGCACAAGAAATCTCCGAAATCATGAATGTTAATCTGATCTCGCAGGTTTCTGAAATTTTATCTATTCCTTTAGCTGTGGTTACTTGGTTACTCATCAACAAAATTTCTAATACGCAAAAAGCACAGCGTGACTATAACTTAGAACAAGCAGAAGCTTCAGAGGTTACAGAAGATTCGGGTGTACAGCCCGCACAGTTATAGTCGTTAATCCCACCTTTAGCCCTGGCTTCTAGAGCAGGGCACCTCCTATATAAGACTAAAGTCTCATCTCAAATGTAAACATTAAGTAATAATTAAGTTGCGCACCCATGTGCTTATACTTAAGTATAAGAAAAGGTCAGGATCACACTGGCTCACGTACACGTTGTCGTTTCTACGCCGTTGATTCAACACATAAATGGGTATCAAACACCCTCCAGTAATAAAAACAGCTAAGAAACCTAAAAAACACATGTTGGGGAAATAAGTATGTCAACTTCAGGAACGGGGGCACTTGCTTTCTTGCGTAAAGAAAACATCGTCGCTCCAGATGGTTATAACCGCTGGCGGGTGCCGCCAGCATCAATTGCAATTCACCTTTGTATAGGCTCTGTTTATGCGTGGTCGGTATTTAATACGCCGCTAACCCGAGATTTAGGCGTTGTTGCATCTTCCGCTAACGACTGGAGTTTATCTTCGGTTGTTTGGATCTTCTCAGTAGCTATTGTTTGCCTTGGGCTAGCCGCAGCATTTGCGGGTAAATGGCTTGAAAAAGTCGGGCCTCGTTTCGTCGGTGTAGTTGCTGCCTTTTTATGGGGTGGTGGTTTTATTGTTGGCTCGATTGGCATTTCTACTCATCAACTTTGGCTGCTGTACTTGGGATACGGCGTGTTGGGAGGCTTCGGGCTTGGGCTCGGTTATGTTTCCCCGGTCTCAACACTCATACGGTGGTTCCCTGACCGTAGGGGGATGGCAACAGGCCTAGCGATTATGGGTTTTGGTGGTGGTGCGATGATAGGGGCTCCTCTTATTAGCGCGTTGCTTGAAACCTTTCAAAGAGCGCCAGAGTATCTTGGCGCAGAAAATATGGTTGCGCTGGTTACCGAAGAAGGGCGTCGTTTTGCAGAAACTGCGGCAGGCAAAGTTGAAGTGGTTATTGCTTCGGCAAACCAAGCGGCCTCGTTCGGAGGCGAAGCCGGTGTTTACGTAGTTGGCACGGGTGAAACTGGCGCAGCAGCAACTTTTCTTACCCTTGGTATCGCCTATTTTATCGTAATGATGTTTGCTTCTTTCCAGTACCGCGTACCGAAAGAGGGTTGGAAGCCAGAAGGCTGGCAGCCTAAAGCCGAAGCGTCATCAAAAGGAATGGTATCTAGAAATCACGTTCATATTGATCAAGCGCTTAAAACGCCTCAGTTTTGGTTGCTTTGGATAGTACTGTGTTTCAACGTTACCGCGGGTATTGGTGTTATTGGCGTAGCGAAGACCATGATCAATGAGATCTTTGGAAACTTAGCTATTGTAACCGCAGGTTTCGCTGGGACTTATGTGTTAATGATCTCGGTATTCAACATGGTAGGTCGCTTTTTCTGGGCGTCTACGTCTGATTACATTGGCAGGAAGAATACCTACCACTGCTTTTTTGTGATTGGTACGTTGCTGTATTTGTCTATCCCGTTTTGGGCTGGAATGGGAAATACCACTGCACTTATCGGATTCTACATCGCAACAATGATAATTTTCACAATGTATGGCGGTGGCTTTGCAACCATTCCTGCATACCTGGCAGATTTGTTTGGTACCTTACATGTAGGCGGCATTCACGGCCGGTTGCTAACAGCATGGTCTACAGCTGGTGTTCTAGGGCCGTTCGCTATTACTTATTTGCGCAACATGTCAGTAGAAAATGCAATTGCTGATTTAGCGGCAAAAGTGGACCCAGCTGCGTTTGCAACTAAGTTTGGTGCGCCAATTACCGACTTGCAAAAACTGGTTGAAGCGAAAACCGTAACGGTTGCTAGGTTACTAGAAATTGCGCCGGCTGGAACGGTAGACCCAACATCTACGCTGTACAATACCACCATGTATGCAATGGCTGGGTTATTAGTATTGGCGTTCATCGCCAACCTTCTTGTAAAACCAGTACGAGAAAAGCACCACGTAGAGAATACGCACCCCGAACTGGAACCGGCAAGAGCAACTTGATAATTTGAAAAATAAAACCCGCTTACGAGCGGGTTTTTAGTGTATGGATGATCTATTTACCTAACATACCCAAATAAATGTTACAGTAATTTCACAATATAGTGATTAGGAAATGATATGGATTTTCTCTTTAATGTTTTGATTTGGGTTGGGGTTGTCATTTTTGCCATATTCTTTATCGGTTTCATGGCTGCAGCCAAGCTAAATAAACGACAAGAAGAAAGTAGCGCTAACCAGCGTAGTCAAAATGCTGCTGACCCTGTCAGAGAAGGCGAAAGGCCAAGTGATCAAAACAAAGAGTAACATTTCATTTATTGTGAATTGCATTACTAAATAAAAACGTTCACATTTTTTCACCCCTTTCTCCATGTTCCCCCGTTTACTGAAAAAAGGGGGAACATTATGCAAACAACAACTCTACCAAACGTAAATACACATCAGTTGTCACCACAAAGCGCTTTTCCGTTTGAGAAAGCGCCTATAGCTAAACGCACGTTAAACGCTGTAACTATTGCTATTGCTGGTGGCGCCGTAACAGCAGGCCTTTTTGTGTTAATGGCAGAACTTATTCGGCAAGACAAGGTAAACATAAGCGAAGCACCGCCGGTGTTTTTCGAACCCATCATTTACCAGCCTGAAGAAGAGCGAACCATTATTAAGAAACCCATGGTGCCAATTGAACAGGTAATTAAAACGCCACCGCAAAAAGTTGTCGAGATTGATCCTGAGCCTAATGAAGGCCCAGGCAACTTTGAAATAAAAACACATATTCCAAATACGGCTTTAGACCTGTCGATTAACTTAAATAGTGCTCAAGGTGACATGCAAGCTACACCACAATTTAGGGTTGATCCCACATATCCGCCTGAAGCGAGTCGCGATGGCATAGAGGGTTGGGTAAAACTAGGGTTTACCATAAGTGCGAGTGGCGCAGTATCTGATATTAAGGTGCTAGATTCTGAACCCAAGCGCGTATTTGATAGAGCCGCACGCAGAGCGCTTAAGAAATGGAAATATAAGCCTAAGTTGGATGGCGGTAAGCCTGTTAGTCAATCAGGTATGGTTGTAGTATTAGATTTCAAACTAGAACAATAAGGACTGCCTATGAGTATAGGCGCAAGCTTGCAAAGCCTGTTTCAAGGTAAGCGCGAAAAAGCGCTTGGAGTGAGTGAAAGGCTAATGTTGCGATACGGCGCAAAAGGTGATGAAGCATCATTAGCCGCACTCTTTGATTTACATAACCACAAGCTATTTTATTTTTTGAAGATGTTAAGTGATAGCGCCGTTGCAGAGGATATATGCCAGCGTACCTGGATAAAGGTTATTGAAAGTCGTCATTTGTTCAAAAGTGGCGATAATTTTCAAGCTTGGCTGTTCACTATTGGTAGGCGAACACTAATTGATGAATTTAGGAAAAATGCCAAGTTGGAATATAACAACGATGCAGTTGAAGCGTTCTCGCTTGCTGAGTTAGTTAAGCATGCCCAATCTTCGGTAGAGGACGATGTTCAAAAAGGGCTAGAAAAAGATTGGTTTAAAGCCTGTCTGCAGCAATTGCCTTATAAGCAAAAAGAGGCGCTAACTTTGCAGTTTGAAGGGTTTGGGCTTTCGGAAATTGCCGCCATATGCGGCGCTGAGAAAGAAACGGTGAAAACCCGGATACGGTATGCGAAAGACAGACTTAAAACTATGCTGGAGAAAATGTAATCATGTCTATATCAGATAAAGAACTACAAGATGCGTTTAGGCGCAGCCAGCAAATACAAAAGCAAAATGATGCAGTGACCGAAAAGGCTAATGCTCGCGTGCGTGCCAGTGTTCTCGCCCACAACAAAGCGAAAGAAAATGAAAGTGAAGCTCAGCGTTTATTTGAAGCTTTGTCTTCACATATTCGGGTATATTTTGCTTCTTCAACCTTACGTTTTACGGCTGTGGCATTCGCAATCGTTGCCATGTTGGGCGTATACAATATCGGTACATTCCAACGTGATAATTCGTCGCCTTTTCAAACGGCAGCACACAGTGTAGATATTGTTCAATATCATGGGTTTGAAGGGGAGGATAAGCTGCTGGCTAATAAAACCGGAAATGATTACAAAGCCCGTTTTAATGCCTATACGCAACAATATATCGAAAGTAATTTGGTAGCTAAAGCGGTCACGCTAGAGCCAGCAACACTTAAGGCGCAAGATGGTTATTGGCTTTTAGTGAACTGCAGTAATCAGCAGGTGGTAGTTTCTGAAAACCTTATTGCATCGTTAAATATGAACGGTCGCATAGAAGGAGATATCAACATTGGTACTCACGTAGCATTAGCCTTCGATGGTCAAGGAAGGATCTTGTCGATTAAACAGACTTCTAAGCCACTGATGTGCTGATTGAGAAAGGATAGAGGTAGATTGTTCCGTAAACGAGGCACTAGCAAATAGGCTTGCATAGGCCTCGACTACGAACAGATGTTCTGAAAAGTATTATTTGTCTAAGTCATGTGCCCTAAAGGCATTTGGAAGTAATTCACCAATGGTAGTTTCGAACACTTGGCCAGTTTGACTAACCATGGTTACAGGGGTTTCATCTGGGGCGAATTCAGCAATTTTCTGTCTACACCCACCACATGGGAAGCAAAACTCGTCATTCGGACTTGCGATAACAATGTGCGCGATACGGTTTTGTCCTTGGGTGACCATATTACCTATTGCGGTCGCCTCGGCACATTGACCTAGCGGGAAGGCAGCACTTTCTACGTTACAACCAGAGAAGGTTTCTCCGCTTGGAGTAAGTACTGCAGCACCAACTTTAAAGTTGGAATAAGGTGAGTGAGAGTTTTTCTGTGCGTCAAATGCAAGTTGTGATAGTTTTTCTAAATTATTTTTCTTCATAGCTACCTGTGTTAACCACCCAATACGCTTTACTTTTATCATCAAATGCGAGAAGGTTGGCGGCATTAGCGCCGCAATAAGCGTATACTTAATGCTCAGGCGGTTTTTTCTTTTTTTATAGAATGCTTTTTTACCATGTGCAGAAACGTTAGTCTCATCTTTTTTTCTCTATTCGCTGCTATTTTAAGCGGTTGTGCGCAAACACCACCTGTTTCAGAAAAACCTCAAATGGGAAACTTGCTTTTAGCCGAGCCTGCACCCGTTAACCCACGTTCAGAAATGGCGATTGCACGCTACAATCAAGTTTTGACTAGCCCAGCGCTTTCAGATGAAGATAAAGCCGAACTGCATTTTCAACGGGGTATGTTGTACGACAGTGTAGGCCTTTCTGGTTTAGCACAGTTTGATTACACCCAAGCCATCAATTTAAAACCTGATTTAGCAGAAGCCTACAATTCCATTGGCATTCACTATATTCAGCAAAATGACTTTATTCAGGCCTACGACGCATTTGATTCCACGTTGGAAATTAACCCTGAGTACGACTTTGCGTTCTTAAATCGTGGTATAGCACTTTATTACGGTGGCCGAGCAGAGCTTGCCACAAACGATCTAAATCGCTTTTTTGAAAAGGACGACAGCGATCCGTTTCGTGCACTGTGGGCGTATTTTGCGCATCACGATGTGTCGGAACTTGAAGGGCAAAGGTACTTAGCCTCTATTCGACCAACGTTAGACAACCAGCACTGGGCTACTACGCTGGTGGATTTGTTCCTAGGTACCGTTGATGAGAACGACGTACTTAACTCACTGCTAGACGGTGTAAAAAGCCAAAAAGCGCTAACTGACAGATTATGTGAAGCGTATTTTTACTTAGGTAAATTCCACACTCAACGGGGCAATAGCGGCATTGCCTCGAATTACTTCAAGCTTGCACTAAGCACCAATGTGTTCGATTACGTTGAACATCGTTACGCAAGAATGGAGCTTAACCGCTTGCGTGAACAAGCTAGCAACGATCTGGTTAGCGAAGAGTAATTAACAAGCGTTATGCGAGGCTTATTTTTAGCAGTGTTCGCACTGCTCATTGTTGCGGGCGATAGCGGACGCTATGTCCCTCAGTTAATTGCTAACGCAAGCAGCGTACTTACACCGTCAAACCAAAGGTCAGATAGCCTCCAAGTAGAAGGTGAGAGCTTAGCATCGGATGGTGACGACGCTAACAGCGAACTTCAACATAGCGCAGAATCTAGTTCCACTTTCGTAGCACTTCATAACACCAACCATGACGCTGAGCATGATGCGCTAGCGCTACTGTGGTTAGCGGCAAAGCAAGGTAGCGAAGACGCACAAAATCGATTGCTCGTTGAATTTGAGCGTGCGTATAACGCTGGTTTCACCGCTACTGACTATATTGATGAAGCCACTGCAACCTATTTTCTAGAAAAACTTGTTAATCTTGAAAATGCGGACGCTGCATGGCTGCTGTACCAAATATTAGGTGAAGAAGGTGCGTCACAGCGCTTTATGCGCTTAGCGGCGCTCGGCGAGGTCGCAGAAGCACAACTTGCGTTTGCAATGTCTACTGATTCGCCAGAAAAACGTGAGAAGTGGCTAGTACGCGCGGCTTCACAAAACTACGTACCCGCACAGGCCGCATTGGCCGATTGGTATCTTCTACACGGGCAACAACAATTAGCGAAACCGCTGCTCGCAGCAACAGCAACCTTAGACATGCAAAGTGCATTTAAATACGCTCGCCTTTTGTGGGACGAAGGGGAGTTTTCGGAGGCCAAGCAGCATTTTAGCTTTGCCGCGAAGAAAGGACATCTTCAAGCTGAAAAAGCCTTAGAGGCCATCAATCTATACACGCCGTACTCTATAGAGCAAGCATTAAAACAGTCGCCTTTATTTAACTGGGAGAGTGAAGAGAAGTGCCTTCAGCGTATACAGCCTTTTGCTACCAGTTTGGCTACTATTATGCGTGCTCACAGTCTTTACAACTCATTCAATAACGACAAGCGTCTGCAGAACCTTTCTATTTGCCTGGCCCCGCCTATTTGGCTTAAATCCGATGTACTAAGTTGCGATCCGGATTATAAGAATGCTGGGATCTTAGGTTGTAGTATTACTCCTTTAGCAAGCATTGCGAAAAAGCAGAAATTTAGTCATGCAGTAGTGGTGGCAGAGCAGGGTAAGGCAAATGTTCAAAACGGCGTAATGTACTTAGACATTAGTGACGCTTACTCCGTGTTTGTTCATGAGCTAGCGCACTTCGCAGGCTTCGCTGACGAATATCCTATTGGCAAAGGCATGGCAAATAGGCTGTGCGATGAAGATGGAATAAGCGATTTTGCACCACCAAACCTAATCGTAGACTCTGAGTATTGGTATGCACCACACGAAACAGTAAAAAATTGGCTAGAGATAGATCCAGCAACCATTATTGCACGCGCCAAAACGTGCACCGTATTGGGGGAAAACAGCTATAAGCCCAGCCGCAGAATTACTTTTATGGAACATCACGATAGCGGCGTGATCCCGCCATTATATTTGGTACTGTGGCAGCAGCAGTTGGAAAAACAAAATGCCCAGCGCCCCATTTCTATGAATTTCTTTCAGGCGTTCCACAATAGCGGCAACCAAAAAGAAGCCGCACACTGGTTAGCTGAATACGAAGCGTTTACTGGTGGAAAATAACCGCAGTTATTATTAAGAAAACAATGCACTCGCCACTAATTGGCGAGTGTATCCTTAAGCTCGTTTACCCACATAGACGTTGCACCACAAATTGCTACTGGCATAACGATGAAGTTAACCACGGGAATAAGTGAGAATACATTCACCATCATACCGAATGTCATTGCTTTCCCTTTGTGTTCGCTAAGATGCAGGCGCATGCGCGTAAAATCTATCTTATGATTGTCGTATGGGTAGTCGCAGTACTGAATTGCCATCATCCAGGCGTTAAATAAGAACCACAAGACTTGCCCAATAATGGGCAGGAAAAAGAACAATAACAAAAATCCAATAGCGCGAGGTACATACCAAATAAATTTGGTAAGTTCACGGCCTACTGTTCTAGGAATGTCTTTAACTAAAGCCATAACGCCTTCGTCACCTAAATCTTGACCCGTTAAGTGACGCTCAACTTTTTCTGATAACACACCGTTAAACGGCGCTGCAATCCAGTTTGCCAGTGTGCCAAAGATGAGTGCGAAAATGAGCAATACGCTGATGACAGCAAGGGGCCACAGGAAAAAGCTGATCGCTGTTTTGATCCAGCCTAACCATTCAGGTACAAGATCAATGACATAAGCGATGCCCATTTCTATTTGACCAAATAAGAAGTAAAAAGCCACAGAAAAAAGCACTAAGTTTATTGTTAGGGGTACAAAAACAAAACGCTTTAACCCTTTGGTTTTTATAAGCGAAAAGCCTTCAAAGAAATAATGTACACCGCCTGAACTCATTCGTACTCCTTCGCGTTTGAAACGCTGTGTTTGTTAACTATCTGCTCTATCATACGCGCTTGGCGTATTCTCTGCCTAACTCAGTGAAATGGTAATTGTTACAAGCTGTTAGATTTGGTAGAGTCGAAGCATAATAACAAAAGAATCTTCCGTGTGATTGCATCATTTCTACATCAACTGCTATTTCAGCCAATAGTTAGCTGGTTTCTGGCTAATATCAAGGCGATACCGTGTGCAGCTTTGTGTTTAAGAGGGATGATGTGTGAGGCTTAAAAAGATTAAGCTCGCGGGTTTCAAGTCCTTTGTTGAGCCAACTACCATTCCATTCCCCGGCGAAATGACCGCCATCGTAGGCCCTAACGGCTGCGGCAAGTCGAATGTCATTGATGCTGTACGTTGGGTTTTAGGTGAAAGTTCTGCCAAAAACTTACGCGGCGATGCAATGACCGACGTGATTTTTAATGGCTCTTCGTCTCGTAAGCCAGTGGGGCAATGTAGCGTTGAACTCGTTTTCGACAACAGTGCAGGGCGGATAGCGGGTGAATTTGCCAACTACAATGAGCTATCTGTTAAACGCCTAGTTACACGGGACGCCACCTCTACCTATTTTTTAAACGGCACTAAATGTCGCCGGCGTGATGTCACCGATCTATTTTTAGGAACAGGGCTGGGCCCCCGTTCTTACGCCATCATTGAGCAAGGTATGATCTCGCGGCTTATCGAGTCAAAACCACAGGACTTGCGTGTATTCATAGAAGAAGCCGCGGGTATTTCAAAGTACAAAGAGCGCCGCAGAGAAACAGAGAATCGTATAAGGCACACGCAAGATAACCTTGAACGCTTGAATGATGTGCGCGATGAATTAGGCAAGCAGCTCGAAAAATTACAGCGTCAGGCGGCCGCGGCTACTCGTTACAAAATGCTACGTGCACAAGCCAGAGAGCTGAAAGGCCAGTTAGCAGCCCTTCGTTTTCTAAAAAATAGTGAACATATTGAAGCGCTGCAAAAACAGCAGCAATCACTACAGTTAGAAGTGGACGACTTAGTGGCTCGACTACAGGGCGATGAAGCGGGGCTTGAGTCGTACAAAACCAAGCAGCTGGAAACAAAACAAACTATTGATGATCTTCAGCAGCAGCTTTTTACTACCAGTAACGCAATAACGCGACTAGAGCAAAATGCGCTGCACGCAAAACAACGCAAAGGGCAGGTAGAGCAAGAGTTAGCACGAATTAGCGAGCAACACGAATTGCTTAACCACTCTATTGACGAGGCACAGGAAGCGCTTGCGGTATCAAACGAGGCGCTTGAAAACATTGAGCCTGAATTTGCCCTTAAGGAAGCAGAGTTAGAGCATGCCAAAGAGCGTTTTGAAGACGCTGAACAAGCGCTAAGAGAATTTAACGCACGAGCGCGAGCGCAAGAGCAGACCTACAATCAACTTCGTCAAAATGTTCAGCAATGCCATAGCCAAATTCAGTCAACTATGAGCATGCAGCTACGCACATCTCAGCGGATTAGCGAACTACAAGATGAGCTAAAACAGCTAGACGAAGAAGATTTTGCCAGTCAGATAACGCTTTTAGAAGAGCAGTGTAGCGAACTCGATTTTGACATTGATGAAGCTAAGCAATTACTTCAAGAGTCTAATCAAAAGGTGTCGCAGCAACAAGGCGAAGTCAATGCTATTGAAGCGAAACGCCGTGATGCTCAGGGCCAGTTACAAACTGCACTGTCCACAAAAGCTGCACTAGAAGCGCTTCAGCAAGATGCCTCAAATAATGAAGACGTAATGTTAGACGGGATAGAGAAGTTGTGGCAGCAGTTTAGTTCTAACCAAACTCTTGCACCTTGCGTAGAATCGATTTTACAACACGCAAAAGACCCCGTTGTTGCCAAAGGCCATGACATACAGGCACTGCTGCAAAACCAAGATAATTTGCCAAGTGGCATTAAAGTGTTTACCGATAAAGCGTTTGTAAGCACTGCAAGAGTTGGTTCATTAGCACATGCTTTATTAACTGAATCTAGCACTAATGAATCGTCAACACAGCGTGTTCCCGCATTTTTTAATGACATTTACCTTTGTAGTAACGATGACGAACTTGCGGCAACGATTGAAAATGCTTTTGTAAGCGTTCTTGATAAAGAGGATGATCCTGAAGGCATAGCCAAGGGGTTTACTAGCGCAATCTCGCCTTCAGGGTTGTGGGCAAGCTCTCAGTGGGTAGTGAAACCTGGCGAAGTAAGCGACGGTGCTTTGCAGCGGGCGAACAAAATTAAGGGGCTGGTAGACAGCATTGAAGAAACTGAAAGCCTTATAGATGAAATTGAGCATTCATTAGAACGCGCCAAACAGGCACTTGAACAGAGTGAAGTGCAAAAGCAGGCTATTCAGAGCGCCTTAAGTGAAAAAGAAAACCAGCGCGCACAGCTTAAAAATAAACTTTCTTTGCTTGAAATGCAGCAAGAGCAGCAGTCTACACGCACTGCCAAACTTAATGACGAGTTAGCAAAGCAAGAGTTAATGTTAGCGAAAGAAGAAGAGCAGTTAGCTCAGCTTTCGGAAAAATTAGAGCTTCAAGAGGCACAAATTCTTGAACACGAAGTACACATTGACGATGTGAACGCTAAGCGTGATGCAAATGAGCGAACTACGTCAGAGTTGCGCGCGTTAGTTGATGCATTAACATCGCAAAATCATGAGCTTGCACTTAAGAAGCAACAACTTGAGAACCATCAAAATTTATATAGTCAACAGGTTACACGTAACATTCAGCAGCGTGAAGAGTACATAAAAAACAAAGAAAGGTTACAAAAAGAACTTACACAGCTTACGTCTCCTGAAGAAATTCAAGAAGCAGAGCTACAGTCGTTGTTGGTAAACAAAGCTGAATTAGAACAGCTTAAAAGTGCTAAGCAAAGTAGTCTTGAAGATATAGAGCAGTGGTTGCGAGAAGCCGAAAAAGGGCATCAAGCTTTAGGTAAAGATATTCAAACGCGACAGACAAACATCGATAAACTCAACATTGATATTGAAGGGTATCGGGTACGTGCGAATACGATTTTAGAACAGCTTGATGAAACGCAGCAGTCGCTGAAGAACATTCTAGAAACCTTACCCGAAGATGCCGAAGAGAAACGCTGGCAAGAAGACCTTGAAAAAACGCAGGCTAATTTGCAGCGTTTAGGTGCAGTGAACTTAGCTGCGGTTGAAGAATATGAAACCCAGTCGGAAAGGAAGTCGCATTTAGATACACAGCATAACGACCTGACCGAAGCCTTGGAAACGCTACAATCGGCCATTCGGAAAATTGATAAAGAAACCCGCACGCGCTTTTCTACTACCTTTGAACAGGTTAATGAAGACCTTAAAATGTTATTTCCCAAAGTGTTTGGGGGCGGTTCGGCGTATCTTGCGCTTACCGATGACGATTTGTTGGAAACTGGGGTGACGATAATGGCTCGCCCCCCTGGCAAGAAAAATAGTACGATTCACCTCTTAAGCGGTGGAGAAAAAGCATTAACCGCTTTATCATTGGTGTTTGCTATTTTCAGATTAAATCCGGCACCATTTTGTTTGCTGGATGAAGTAGATGCACCATTGGATGATGCAAATGTAGGGCGCTTTTGTAACTTAGTGTCAGAAATGTCACAAACAGTGCAGTTTATTTATATCACCCACAATAAAATAGCGATGGAAATGGCCAGTCACTTAACCGGTGTTACCATGGCGGAGCCAGGAGTTTCGCGTATGGTGGCGGTAGATGTGGACGAAGCTGTAGCCTTCGCAGAAGCATAACAAAGGGCGAAAGAAATTAAATGGAAGATCAATTACGTCTATTTTTACTCCTTGGAGGCACGGTTTTTATCATCGCAGTGCTTGCCCATGGTATTTGGAAAATTCGTAAAAACAGTAAGCCTTCAGAAAAAGAGCGCTTAGAGCCCCGTCAGTGGCAAGATGATGACAACGATTTTGAGTCGGACGAACAGGAAGGGTTTGACGAGCTGGGCATTGGTGCGGTGCGTGTAGTTAGTAAATCGCAAAACCAAGAGCATGAAGCTAAAAGTAGCGTATCGAAAAATAACGCAAATAGCCCAGCACACCATGATTTTAGTGAAAAGCGCGCTTACGACATCGATGAACTTGATGAAGACAATGACGACAACAGCTCGTCTCAACATGCTGCATCAAAAGCGCACGATGATGATAACGAAGGCGTACACAGTGATCATGCGGGTAAACGCTCAAGCAATGTTGGTGATACTGCTAAGCAGTCTGATGCCAAAGAAGAAGCCCAGAAAGCGCCAAAGCTTTACGGTTCTGTGGTTACGAATCCTAAGCCACACATGAAAGGCCAAGCCCGACCCGATGGCGCATCAACCAAAGGGGCTAGCAGAGGTGATGAAAGCCTTGCTGCGTTCCCTGAACCTCCGGGTTTCTTACTTCGTGAAGGCGAAGAGCACGAGGAGACGTCTTTAGAGTCGCATGTTCAGCGTGAAGGGAGCGAACAGCCAAATACTCCAAGTAATCAAGAGAGAGCGGAAAGCGCGCAATCGCATGACCCAATTCAGAGTCAGGCGGGCGGTCATCAAGAAAGAGGGCGTGCAGAACCAGTTCGTCCTGCACAGAAGTTTTATATAGACCCAACGCTTGAAGATGAGCCTCAAGCGGTGCAACCGCCGGCAAGACATGAAAGAGAAGTTGCTGATTTTAGTTTAGATGCACCCAAAGATTCTGTTTCATCCAGCGATGTTCATGAAGAAAATGAACAGCCGCGCCGTTTTGCACGTAATAAGCGAAGCAAAACACCAATGAGAAGACGGGAAGAGCCGAATTTTGGTGACGATCAAATGCGCATCGATTTCGACACCAGCGAAGCAGAGAGTTCTGACTTCGGTGACGAAAGCTTTAGTGCGAATGAGGATGGCAGTAACAGTGCTGGCAGTACACAGAAACCTGCGAAGTCATCTTCTATGGAGCCTGAGGTTTTAGTGTTAAATGTAAGAACGCCAGAAGGTGAGCCTATTTCAGGCGCGGCGCTATTACCTATGTTGCTAACATTAGGGTTCAAGTTTGGCGATCAGGACATTTTCCACCGCCACGTAAACTCAAATGGCAAAGGGCCAGTATTGTTCAGCCTTGCTAACATGTTTAAGCCTGGGGTTTTCGATATTGATAACTTGGAAAACTTTGAAACCCAAGGCATTTCACTATTTATGATTCTGCCGATTGAGGGCGACCCTCATCAAGTGTTTAACATGATGCATAACGCAGCGCGTAAGCTGGCAGATGAGTTCGGCGCGCAGGTACTTGATGGACGCCGTAGCGTATTGACTAAGCAGGGCTTACAGCAATACGTAGAGAAGATTCGTGAATTTGAACGCAAGCGCATGATCGCTCGCAACTAGCGTTACCATTTACACTTGCGTCTAAAGCCTACGGGGTATTTATGCAGGTGCAAACGCGTACTAAAAAGGACTTGGCTCATACCCAGGTCCTTTTCTATTGATTAGAGCCTGTTAATCTTTTATGTATAGCAGAAATTGGCGGGCCCCAGCATTGTAGCGTGGCTGTTCGTTTCACAAGCTGACTAAATTAGGTCAGGTTCTTACAGCCCCATTTAAAACAAATAGTGGCTTTGGCTAATAGGCCTTGGCAACGAATTGTAATACTTTTAACTATTTAAACGGCGTGACAACAACTCCATGTCTGATTCTTTAGAACAAGCAAAACAACAAGTAGCAGAACTTCGCAATACACTTAATGAGTACAACTATCAGTACTATGTATTGGACGACCCATCAGTACCCGATGCAGTTTACGACAGGGATATGCAGGCGCTTATTGCGCTAGAAAAACAATATCCTACGCTTCAAAGTCCTAATTCTCCCAGCCAAAAAGTGGGCGGTAAAGCGTTAACGGCCTTTGAACAAGTCACCCATGACGTTCCTATGCTGTCACTGGATAACGCCTTTGACGAAGAGTCGTTGCTAGCTTTCGAAAAACGTTTAAAAGACAGACTGAAAGATTCAGCAACGCTAGACTTTAGCTGCGAGCCAAAGCTAGATGGTTTAGCGGTAAGTATTTTGTACGAAAATGGTGAATTAGTGCGTGCTGCAACACGTGGTGACGGCCAGGTAGGTGAGAATATCACTGCTAACGTGCGCACCATCTCAAACGTGCCGTTAACGCTTCGTGGTGAGCATTATCCTGAGCGCGTAGAAGTGCGCGGTGAAGTGTTTATGCCTCGTGAGGGCTTTGCAAAACTCAACGAACATCAAAAAGAAACGGGTGGTAAGGTTTTTGCCAACCCTCGTAATGCTGCGGCCGGGAGTTTACGACAGTTAGACTCTAAAATTACGGCCAAGCGCCCACTGATGTTTTATGCCTACTCGCTAGGCGTAGTGCAACCAGAAAGTTTTGAGCTGCCCACAACACACAGCGAGCGCCTTAAGCAGTTGGGTAATTGGGGGCTGCCGCTGTGCCCTGATATCGATACCGCCGAGGGCGGTAAGGGCTGCTTGGCATACTACAACCAAATATTGGAAAAGCGCGACAGTTTGCCGTATGACATCGATGGCGTTGTGTTTAAGGTCAACCGTATTGACCTGCAAAATGCCCTTGGATTTGTTGCTCGAGCGCCTCGCTGGGCAATTGCGCAGAAGTTTCCTGCGCAAGAAGAAGTGACTAAGTTACTGGACGTTGAGTTTCAGGTAGGAAGGACTGGTGCGATCACGCCGGTTGCCCGCTTAGAGCCCGTGTTTGTAGGCGGAGTAACAGTATCGAATGCTACGCTTCACAATCAGGACGAAATTTCCAGATTAGGCGTTAAAGTTGGCGACACAGTGGTAATTCGACGTGCGGGTGACGTAATTCCTCAAGTGGTATCTGTGGTAGAAGCTGATCGCACAGGTAGCGAAACTGACATTACTTTTCCTAGCCAATGCCCGGTGTGTGACTCGCAGGTTGAAAAACTAGAAGACGAAGCGGTTGCCCGTTGCACTGGTGGGTTAATTTGTGCAGCACAACGCAAGCAGGCGCTCAAGCATTTTGCTTCGCGCAAAGCATTTGATATTGATGGCTTGGGCGACAAGTTAGTTGATCAGTTAGTTGACGCTGATCTTGTGCACAGTCCCGCCGACTTTTTTACACTGTCTTTAGGTGATGTTGTCGGACTAGAACGTATGGCCGAAAAGTCTGCCAGCAAGCTACTGGCATCACTTGAAGCTTCAAAGCAAACCACGCTTGCCAAGTTCCTTTATGCGTTGGGGATCCGTGAGGTTGGCGAGGCTACTGCGGCAAACCTTGCTGCGCACTTCGAAACCTTGGAGGCGATTCGCGATGCGTCACTTGAAGCATTGGTTGAAGTGCAGGACGTAGGTGAAGTGGTGGCTACCCACATATTTAATTTCTTTAACGAGTCGCATAATACCGATGTTATTGATGCGCTGTTAAGAGAAGGAGTTAACTGGCCAGCTATTGAAAAGCCAGATTCGGATAATTTGCCTCTTGAAGGCAAAACGTGCGTTATTACCGGTACGCTCAGCGAAATGGGGCGTTCTGATGCGAAAGCCCGTTTGCAGTTACTTGGTGCAAAAGTGGCAGGTTCCGTAAGTAAGAACACCGACTTCCTTGTAGCAGGTGAAAAAGCGGGTTCCAAGCTAACTAAGGCACAAGAGCTTGATGTGGAAGTATGGGATGAAGCTGCGCTTATTGATTTTTTATCAGAGCATGAAAAGTAGCCTTTTTAGCTGAATTCAATAAGAGAGCTCGGCGTAATGGTTTTCCTGAATAGATTAACGCCGAACTCACATTGATAATTACCAATAAAAAACGCCACTTCGTTGAAGTGGCATTTTTTTGTAATTCTTGCTCTGTCTTTTGCGGCGTACTTTGTACTGGTCGTTGTAAGGTGCTTGAGCAAAAGTAAATATTTCAACAAACCCTCAAGTGTATGACTGTCGCGCTAGTGAGCCTCTTGATTCCGCATTTGTCTGCGTCTTTCCCAGGCTTTTTTCACTTGAAAGCGCCAAACCCAGTTCAAAGAGAAATAACCCGCTAAACCAAATACAACCGAACAAATTCCACACCCGACTAAAAATGCAGGGCCGATGGTATTAATGCTTTCTACAACCCACTGCCAACTGAACTGAAATTCAAAATGCTCAGGCTTGGTCCCAAGTACAGTAGTACCAACCTTGTAAGCCCCATAAAATATAGGCGGAATAGTAAATGGGTTAGTCACCCAAACAGTTGCAACAGATAAGGGCAGGTTTGCGCGAAATGGAATAGCTAAACCGGCAGAAAGCCACATTTGAAACGGTACTGGCCAAAACGCAAAAAATAAGCCTATGCCAAATGCACCAGATGCAGAACGACGGTTTAGGTGCCACAGATTAGGTTCGTGTAATACGCTACCAAAAATTTTTAAAGCTTTGTTTTGCTTAATGCTTTGGTGATCTGGCAAAAAACGGCGGATAAATTTCTTAGGCATAAATATCAATGCATCTCGAAAATAAAATCAAAAAAGACAGAAAAAAACTCAGTAAACGGAATTGCGCAACATGAAATTGCACTCCCCACATTCACTCACTGTCAATTGCTACGTGAAAACATGGTCAATCGTATCACAATTTGCTTAAGCTGTTTTTGCGCTAGCGCAATAAGTGCAGTTTTCTGGCAAAAACTTCCCGGTACTCACAGCATGGCAGTAATGATAGCCATATTGATGACCTTTGTGGCTGTCATCTTGCTGTTTTCGATAATAAAACTCACCATACATCATACGTTGCCAGAAGTGCTGATATGTTGGGCGGTGAGCGGATTATTGTCCGGAGTACTTTGGGTGGCGAGTGTAGGGCATTTTTACTACGCTTGGCAACTGCCCCAGGGGAAAATTCAACAAGATGTCACAATTTCAGGTCGAGTTGTGTCGGGGGGATGTGTCTCTGGCGTAGATAGCGTGCAGGAAGCGGCTTATCAATATGTTGTCGTTATAGAATCAGTTAACCGTGAAAGCACAGCGACATTTCTAGACGACGGCATATTTCCATCTTTATTTAAACGAGTTGTGACGAACACTTTCAGTTTTAAAGCTCGCCTTAACCATCAACATTATGAATTCGCTAATGACGGAACTGTCCAACTAGCACATTCTCAGGAAGATGATGCAGATCATATCCATCAGGCAGCTGATGAGCGCCCAGAAAAATCCCGTATCTTGGGGTGTTTACATAACGGCGACACGTTTACCGCAGTTTCTAAACTCAAACCTGCGTACAGCACGGCCAATCCCGTTGGCGCTAGCCGACAGCAGCAGTTGGTTAGTCAATTTATTCATGCATCAGGATATATTAAGTCGATAAAGCAAGATAAAACAAAGCATTATCACTCAGTGCGTTATGGGCTTGCTACAACATTGCAGAAGTTAGACCTCGTTCATGAAAGATGGTGGCGTGCACTGTTACTAGGAGATAAAACGGGTTTCACCTTGGATGACTGGGCGCTGTTACAACGTACCGGCACCGGCCACATTTTTAGTATATCAGGCATGCACCTTTCACTTATTGCTGGGGTTTGTTTAATACTTTTTCACCCCGTCATTCTCTTACTGGTGCACGTTTGTAATGCGCTGGAAAGAACTAAGTATTTTCTTAAGATCAACACAACTCTTGGGTTGCAGTTGGAAGCACCGGGAAAACGAAACCAATACAAACGAAGGTTAATCAGCACTGAAGCGCCAATTAGGAAAATTGTACTTATATGCCTTGTTGTTAATTGTTTCTTTTATGCCTTGCTCAGCGGGAGTGCATTGCCTGTTGTACGTGCGTTAATCCTTTTAGTCGTTGGGTGCATTTTGTCTCTTTCACGCACAGCGTGGAGGCCCGTAAACATTGCACTGTCTATGTTGACCCTAAGTTTACTCTTGTTTCCTTTCTCGATGTTAAGCGCGAGCTTTTACTTAAGTATTGGGGCTGTGGTGTGCATTTGGTTTTTAGTGGTTATTTGGGGGCTACAGCGAGCACCGTGGTATGTGTCATTGTTCAAATTACAAATAGCCCTCACCGTAATAATGATGCCCTTAACCCTAATATGGTTTGGTAGTGCGAGTATCATTGCGATAATCGCTAACTTAATTGCCTTGCCAGTAATAACCTTACTTCTACCAATATGCCTGTTATGCATTTTAATCCACCACTTTTTTGAGTTTATCCCTGCACTGCAGCTTCCAAGTATGCTTTTACAAAAAAGTGATGTGTATTTAGGGTATTTGCTATCACTTTTAAACAGGCTTAGTGAGTTTTCACTAAGTGCCATCAATATACATATAAGTAATGGTGCAGCTTTTTGTTTAATCGTCGTTTTGATTGTTTTACTTTTACCGACATGGCGGTACAAAGCTATCTGCGTAACCCTTCTTATGCTCCCACTGTTAAGCACTATTCAAAAATGGTTACCAACCAATGAAAGGGTGTGGGCACTTCATGTGTTTGATGCAGGTCAGGCCAGCGCTATCGCTGTGACTAAGGGGGGCAGGGCTATCATTATTGATTCAGGCGCCAAGTTTAATGGCATTGCTCATACTGCAACGAAACACTTGTTACCTTTTCTGGAGAGTAGGCATATTTCAAATGTAGATGTTGTCATACATACACATAGTGATAACGATCATGCGGGAGGCGCCCAAGCCATCAAACAACACCCCTTAGCAGTAAACGCCGCTTTCTATTCACCAACGTTTGGGTGCGAGCGAGGTAAAAGAATGCGTTGGCAGAATTTAACAATCAGTTTTTTATGGCCACCAAAAGGTAATGACGAAGACAATAATGCCATGTCTTGCGTGGTTAAAATAACGGGCGACTCAGGTAGCGTGTTAATTCCCGGTGACATTGAGAAAGCGAGCGAATATGCCTTAATAACCCGCGAGATTAACGAGGAAACATCAGCAAGTTCTTCAAAGCTAAAAGCCGATATTCTTATCGCGCCGCACCACGGAAGTAAAACATCATCTACCAACGTTTTTATTGAACATGTAGCGCCAAAGGTCGTGATTTTCACGCAAGGTTTTGAAAATAGGTGGCAATTTCCCGCAACGGATGTAACGAAACGATACGCGCACAACGGTGTAAAGCAGTATTTAACAAGCTATCACGGTTATATAAAGGCAACCTTTGATAAGGAGTCTTTCTACATAGATACTCAACGAGGAACTTTACATAAGCGCTGGTATTTACCGGGCATAGCGCCTCGCCATCTTAATAAATAACCGTTACCGCCAAACGTATACAGTGCATTATTAAAAAAACGCGTGCGACGAAACGAAGATGCGCACGAATACCTTTAAATAGATACGAAGTGGCCACACATTATTCAGTTAGTTGGCAGACTAACCAATTTTATCGCTATATTAGTGAATTAGAGCGAGAACGAGTACAATACTTCCAACGCGTTTTTGTTAACGTTTCAAACAGGTTAAAAAAACTACATGCAACAAGCCGACAACTCGGATTATCAAATTAAACGCTTTTTAGAGTACCTTAAAGCGTACAAAGTGCCTTTCGTCTTTGCCGTCATCGGCATGATTGGTTATTCCGCGGTAGATACTTTTGTATTCTCGCAGCTTCAGCCAATGATTGATGAATCGTTGGGGAACAATGACCGCGACTACCTTCGTTTAGCCGCATATGCGATTGTACCGCTCTTCTTGTTACGGGGTGTTTTCAACTTTTTAGGCAGTTACACATTAAGCTGGATTGGTGCTCAAGTGGTTATGCGCATGCGCCAACAATTGTTTGAAAAATATATTCATCTTCCGGTGGCATTTCACGATAATCACGCGGTTGGTGGGCTTATCAGTAAAGTCACATATGACACAGAGCAAGTGGCGAATGCATCTGGTAAGGCGCTGCTAACATTGGTTAGAGAAGGCGCACTGGTAATCGGTTTACTGTGTGTGATGTTCTATTACTCATGGCAGCTATCGCTCATTTTTCTTTTAATTGGCCCTATTGTGGCGGTGATTGTTTCTATCGTCAGTAAGCGTTTTCGCGTTGTAAGTAAAAACATTCAACAGTCAATGGGGAACCTTACATCGTCGGTAGAACAGGCGGTGAAAGGTCATAAAGTTGTGATCATGTTTGGTGGTCAGGAAATAGAGCAAAAGCGTTTCGAGCAGAAAAATAACCACAACCGTCAGCAATCGATGAAACTGAATGTCACGTCAATTTTGAGTGTGTCATCAATACAGGTGATTGCGTCGATTGCCCTTGCTGTCGTTCTGTTTATTGCCAGCACGCCCGGCATGCTTGAAAAGCTTACTGCAGGTGTATTTGTTAACGTGGTCTTTTGCATGGTAATGCTGCTTAAGCCCCTTAAACAGCTCACTACTATCAATAACCAATTTCAAAAAGGTATGGCAGCCTGTACCAGTATTTTTGAAATCCTCGATGAAGCTGACGAAGAAGATAAAGGAAAGACAAGAATAGAGCGCGCAACAGGGAAGATTGAATTTGATGACGTTACGTTTTCTTATCCAGGTAAACAAACTCCTGCCTTATCTAACGTGAGCTTTACAGCAAACCCAGGACAGTCGATTGCTCTGGTAGGGCGCTCGGGAAGTGGTAAATCGACCATCTCGTCGCTGCTTACACGCTTTTATGTGCCGCAAGAAGGCCAAATTCGCTTGGATGGCACAGCGCTTAACGATATTGATTTAAAAGATTTGCGTGCGCAGTTTGCGGTGGTATCGCAAAACGTAACGCTGTTTAACGACACTATCGCAAACAATATCGCTTATGGTGCCCGTCAAAACGTATCTCGCAAAGATATTGAGAATGCGGCAAAAATGGCGCATGTTGAAGAGTTCTTATCGAACTTACCTGAAGGTTTAGATACGGTTATCGGTGAAAACGGCTTGATGCTTTCGGGCGGCCAGCGCCAGCGTATTGCTATTGCGCGGGCGATACTCGCTGAAGCGCCCATTCTTATTCTAGATGAAGCGACATCAGCCCTTGATACAGAGTCTGAGCGTTTGATCCAAGATGCATTGGAAACGCTGCAAAAACGATGCACCAGCATAGTTGTGGCGCACCGCTTGTCTACTATCGAAAACGCAGATTGCATTATGGTCGTGGAGCAGGGGCGCATTATTGAAAAAGGCAAACACAACGAACTGCTTGAAAAAGGTGGTCACTACGCGCAACTGCACGCGCTGCAGTTTGGTGAAGCTAAGTGAGGCAATCACAAAGTAAAACTAAACACGATAAATGGTATTTCGGCCACCCTTTAGTGTGGCTGCTTTCACCGCTTGCGCTGTTGTTTTACTTTGTTTCTGCAATTCGCCGATTACTTTTCAAAGTGGGGCTTAAAAAAGCCTTCAAGGCGAATGTGCCCGTTGTTGTCGTGGGAAATATTTCCGTTGGTGGTAACGGTAAAACACCCGTTGTATTGGCGTTAGCCGATTATTACCAAAAGCACGGCATCAAGGTTGGCATTTTAAGCAGGGGTTATGGTGCTAAATCACCCGTATACCCGAGGCTAGTAAAAGGCGATGACGATGCATCTGAGGTAGGCGATGAACCTCGTCTATTGGCCATTCGAAGCCAATGCGATGTAGTCATCGACCCAGTCCGCGCTCGCGGTGCTGCCTATTTAAGTGATGAATTGCATTGTGAATTAATTATCTGCGATGACGGTCTTCAACATTACGCGCTTCACCGCGACGTTGAAGTTGTGGTGATGGATGACAGAAAAATAGGCAGCGGTTATTTGTTGCCAATGGGCCCGCTTCGCGAAGGACAATGGCGTCTTGGAACCGTTGATGCGCTTGTACATAATAGTCGTTCCATGCCAACCTTTAGTGATGCCGTGGCTCCTCAATATTTAATGACGTTGGTAGCGGGGGATTTCACGTCTGTTTCAAATAGAGTAAAGACCAGCCCGCTTGAAGAGATAAAAAAGGAACCGTGTAGCGCGATTGCTGGAATAGGCTCTCCTCAACGCTTTTTCGCTCAACTTAAAGAAATGGGGATTCAGCTCTCATCGGCGACACCGCTACCTGATCATCACGCTATTACATCGTCTGACATTCCCGGTGGAAGAGTGTTAATGACAGAAAAAGACGCGGTAAAGGCCGCGCCGTTTGCGCATGACGACTGCTGGTTTTTACCCGTTACAGCGCACTTAGCGCCAGACTTTTATAATTTGATTAACGTGAAACTTGCCAAAGCAGGTTTAAAGATTCACCAATATGGAAAGGAATAACAATAATGGCCTTTGATAAAAAGCTTTTAGAAGTGTTGGCTTGCCCTGTGTGTAAGGGAAAATTGGTACTAAGTGAAGATAATAAACAGCTAGTGTGTCGATTTGACAGACTGGCGTTTGACATTAAAGATGGCATCCCTGTACTTATAGAAAGTAAAGCGACAGCATTGTCGTTAGACGAAGTAGACGCAACACGATAGAAATATTAAAACGAAGTAGTAATTTAGGGCGAAATAAAGTTATGTCATTTACAGTTGTTATACCCGCTCGCTACGGCTCAAGTCGTTTTCCTGGTAAACCCTTAGCCCTTATTGGCAAAAAGCCAATGATTCAACACGTCGTTGAACGCGCTAAAGAGGCGGGAGCCGACAACATCATAGTAGCGACGGATGACGAGCGCATTCAAAATGTAGTGGTTGGTTTTGCCCAAGTGTGTATGACGTCTGTAAACCACCAGTCAGGTACAGAGCGTATTGCAGAAGTTATCGAAAAAGAAGGTATCGCAAACGACACTATTGTGGTGAACGTCCAGGGGGACGAACCATTTATACCCGCAGAAAACATCAGACAGGTGGCAAATAATTTAGCTAATGCGCCCCAATGTCAAATGGCCACGTTATCTACACCAATCGACAACGTTGAAGATGTATTTAATCCAAATATCGTTAAGGTTTTGGTCAACAACAAAGGTGAGTCTATTTATTTTTCACGTTCTCCTATCCCGTTTGAGCGTGATTATATGATGGCAAATCCAAAAGCCGCGAATACCCATCTTTACAAACGTCATATAGGCATTTATGCCTATCGTGCTGAATACGTTAAACAATATGTTGACTATACGCCTAGTTCACTCGAGCAGATAGAGTCATTAGAACAGCTTCGGGCAATCTGGTACGGCGATAAAATTCACTGTGAAGTGGCAATAGCACCACCGCCAGTGGGAATTGACACGCCAGAAGATCTAGAACGTCTTTTAAAGACTATATAATAAAAAGAACAAAGTGCTGATAAAGGGCGCTAGCTATGCATTTAGTTAAGTGCAAGCGCTACTTAAACAGCCAGATTTTCAAAAGGTTAATAATACCTTTTGCACGCATACACATAGTAACAAGGGAACCGTTATGAACGTAGTTATTACCGGTGGGAACAGGGGCATTGGCCTTGCGCTCACTAAGCAATATAAGGCACGGGGCGCGAAAGTTTATGCCACGTGTCGCAATAGCTGTGACGAGCTAAATAGTGCAGGCGTCACAATCATTAAGGGCGTTGATGTATCGCAACCCGATATGTTAGCTGAAAAGCTTGCACCTTTGATGGACGTAAAAATTGATTTACTCATTAATAATGCTGGTGTACTTGGACGTGAAAGCATTGATGATTGGGATCCGAATACCATTGATTATCAATTTCGGGTTAATGCCTTAGGGCCACTGTTAGTAACACAGACGTTATTACCCGCTATGGCGCAAGACAGTAAAGTTGCCTTGATCACTAGCCGAATGGGGTCAATGGCTGATAATGGCTCGGGCGGATATTATGGATACCGAATGTCTAAAGCTGCATTAAATGCGGCAGGAGTGTCCATGGCAAATGACTTAAAGCCAAAAGGAATTGCAGTGGGCATTTTCCATCCAGGGTTTGTTCAAACCGAAATGGTGAATGGTGCAGGGGATATTGACGCAGACACATGTGCCGAACGATTGTCACAGCGCATTGACGAGTTAAACATCACTAACGCAGGTCGTTTTATTCATTCAAACGGCGACGAGTTGCCTTGGTAGCGACAATTGAGCAGCTATTCGCCTCGGGCAATATGCTTAAAACGGGGCACAGCTGCTAGTGAAGGCGACTTGTTTTCGCCGATGTCCCTATCGTAACGCTATCGCGTTAAGTGGTAGCTATCAATAATTTGCGCGATAGAACCATCTTTTAATCGCGCACTTAGAACGTCATTAAACTCTGGAAAAATTGACGCACATTTTGACTTAGCTGAAATGGCAAAATGCACGTTGTTGGACGAAATAGGCGATTGGCTTATCTGCATGCCATCATTTTCAGCATCTTTCAAATGACTCAATGCCGCACTTAGTGGTGAAACAGCGTAGTCAGCGCGGTGTCTTCGTATCATTTCATACATTTTGTCGTGGTCTTTCACTTCGATAATATTTGAGTTTGACTTAATGCTATCGAACTTCTCTCCTAAGCTAATACCACGGGGCATTACACCGATATAGTGGGCAAGTGCGTTTAGCGAAAGAGCGGTTCCGCGAGCTTGCGATAGCGAGGGCGATAGTACAACATACACGTCCTCTGCAGCAAAAGGAGCGGTGATAAGCCACTTTCGACTACGCGCTTCGTTCCAATAGTTCCCCGCTAAAATATCAAGTTCCCCAGCGTCGAGTTTAGACTCTATGCGTTTCCATGGTAGACCGGTTTCAATTTTTAGCGTTACGCCTAAATCTTGCGCTAAAAGTGTTAAAACGTCGAATGCGATTCCAGTTGCCCTTACTTTTCCTTCGAACTCGTTAAACGCATAAGGAAACCATTGCTCTGCGCCGGCAGTATTCAATACCTTACATTCTGTGCTTGCAATAGCGCGATGGTTAAGTAAAAAGAATAGAATAAATGCACCACAAATAGACCCGAGAAGGCGAAAGGGAGAGCTGGAGGTATAGATGGGTAATGATGCCATAATTTACTCACTTACCACAGCAGATAGCAGTGCATATCTTGTGTGATTATCTATGTAATAGTTTCGTTATACATAAAACCCTATCGACTGGCAATTAGTCGATAGGGTTACATTCAATAGTGAATAAATCTGGGGAAATAATCGATTGTTTCCCAAAAGGTGAGACTACTGCGCGGAATCAGTACCTTCAACTTCCTCGTCTTGGTCTTCAGATAGTACAGCCCACACATCGTGCTCGTTAGCATGAATTACTTCAGCCCACACTCGATCACCCGGTTTAACGTCATAAACACCGTTTAAGTGCACTAAGCCGTCAACTTCTGGTGCATCTGCGTAAGTACGACCAACTGCGCCTTCTGCATCAACACTGTCGATAACAACTTGATATTCGTTTCCGATCCTCGCTTGTAATCGTGCGGCGCTGATTTCGCCCTGAACTTCCATAAAGCGTGCAAGTCGAGCTTGTTTAACATCCTCTGGAACCGGATCAGGTAAGTCATTTGCTCTTGCGCCTTCAACAGGCGAATAAGCGAATGCGCCAACGCGGTCTAGCTGTGCTTCGCGAAGGAAGTCCAATAATTCTTCAAACTCTTCTTCCGTTTCACCCGGAAAGCCGACAATGAATGTTGAACGGATTACCAGTGACGGGCACTGTTCACGCCACTTTTTAACACGCTCAAGAACACGTTCAGCGCTACCAGGACGCTTCATTAACTTTAATATACGTTTATTGGCGTGTTGGAACGGAATATCCAAGTATGGAAGTATTTTACCTTCGTTCATTAGAGGGATAAGGTCATCGACGTGCGGGTAGGGATACACGTAATGTAAACGCACCCAAATGCCCATTTCGCCAAGCTTTTCACAAAGCTGCTGCATGTGTGCTTTAACTGGCATGCCGTTCCAAAAGCCCGTTCTGTGCTTAACGTCAACGCCGTAGGCACTGGTATCTTGAGAGATAACCAATAGCTCTTTAACGCCGGCATCTTTTAAACGCTTGGCTTCATCGAGAATATTACCCACTGGACGGCTGACTAAGTCACCACGCATAGAAGGAATTATGCAGAACGTGCAACGGTGGTTACAGCCCTCTGATATTTTCAAATAAGCATAGTGACGCGGGGTTAACTTAACGCCATGGTCAGGAATAAGATCTTCAAACGGATTGTGCTGTGGCTTAGGGAGGTGATCATGTACCTGTTCAACAACCGTTTCATAAGCATGGGGGCCGGTGATAGCTAACACATTTGGGTGAAGCTCTCTAATTTCGTCTTCTTTAACGCCCAAACACCCGGTTACGATAACTTTGCCGTTTTCTTTTAGTGCTTCACCAATAGTGTCTAATGACTCTTCAACCGCGGCATCAATAAACCCACAGGTGTTTACGATAACCAAATCGGCGTCGTTGTACGTAGGTACCACGTCATAACCTTCGGTGCGAAGTTGAGTAAGAATACGCTCTGAATCAACTAAGTTCTTAGGACACCCTAAGCTAACAAAACCAATTCTGCTGCCATTACTTTGCTGCGAAGGTTTGTTATCACTTAATACCTTCACTGGCGTTTCTAGCGTTGTGGTTTTATTTACTACTTTGTTTGGATTAAACGTTTCTACTGTCATCTAAAATATCACCTGGAAAATGACTGAGCTTAAAATGGCCGCGGATTATACAGGAAAACCGACCTGTACGCAGTATATATAATTGGCGGTGAAAATATAAAATATAAAATATAAACTCAATCACAGAAGCGACTGTAAGCAATAGAACTCAGGGTTTTCTGTAGGTTAGAGACCCACTCATAACTAAGTGAAAGCGAGATGGTGGTTTAAAAATGTTTCTTTCATCCCCACCTTAAACGCTTCTTGCAAATAAACATCGTCAAATTGAACGGATAAAAGACGTTCATTGTGAAAAAATAGAAGTGAAAACATGCTGAAACTACCGCTAACATCTTATGATGAGTCAGGGCGAATTCTACCACCGCGCTGGCTGTATAGCGTACTCATACTTCTATGTATTGACTGGCTCGCGTTTATCTTTTCTGTGGCATCTCGCACGCAAACCAGTGAGCTTCTTGCATTCTTTTATCCGCAAAAGGAAACCTTGGGGTTGGGGCTGGCGGCCAGTTTACCTGTGCTTATCTCACTAATTTTGGTTAGCCAAAGAGATCGGTTATGGAAAAATGGTTATTTGGTGTGGCGACGATGGGTTATCCCTTTGGCTCAGTTGGGAGTATTGGCGTTATTAAGTGTTCAGCTTTACTACACCATGCATCATCACTGGGGCTTTGAATACATAACGGGCGTAAAAATCGTTTTTTACGCCATAGCGCTGTACGCTATTTCTAAAAGTCGGCATTTAAAGTGGATGGTAGAGGATTGGGAAACTCCCAATCCCTGAAATACCGTTTTGGGTGGTTCTTTTTACACTCAATCGACTTGATGTTTGGCCGCGTGTAAAGTGTGTGAAAACCTTAGTGACTGCGTAAGTGGTTGCTCAACGCTTGTTCATAATAGGCAAATACACTGATTTGGCTATCATTAACCAAACGTTCATAACATATACCAGCTAGGGCATAAGTATTTTCACCTACTTGCAAAAACACAGCTGGCGCTTTGGGGTTTGACTGGTCATAAATCCATTCGCCTGCTAACTGTGCTTTCAAAATTTCACCAACGTAAGCCCCGAAGATATTACAAATGGTGAAAACCGCTTCATCTTCTAATGCTAAATCGTGATACTTATCAACAAAGCTGAGCAAAATGTCATCTACCAATGCGACGCTAGCAGGGGAGTGGTCGAGTACAATATTGAACTCATCGGCTGCAGTAACCACTGCGTCTTTTGCGCAATCGGCCATTAATTTATTGAGTTCATCAGGTGACATTTTGTTCTCCTTCTCACCAAATTTGAAATAACGAGCTTTGTTAATGTTGCAAGCTACCTGTTTATATTCTTATCTTTTTAGTCGTTTTTCTAATATCTTCAAAACGCAGCGCCACATAAGTAGCTGGTTTGCACTATGCGTAATACACAAGTAACAATACACAATGATGCGTAAAAATTTGTTAAGACAAGGCTTTATAAGCTTTTGGCTATTGTGCGCAAGTTATCGGCCAAAGTCTATTTTTGTCCAGTTAATCTGTTAATTACGCTAGCTGCGGCGAACATCCCAAAAGTGGCGGTAACAGTCACCACCGCGCCAAAGCCGCCTGCACAGTCGAGTCGCGTGCTGCCTTCCATTGCTGATTTGTTGTAACAGACTGAGCCATCAGGTTGTGGGTAGCGCAACTGTTCAGTTGAATAGATACACTCAACGCCAAAACGACGTTTGGGGTTTTTGCTAAAGTTGTAATTACGTCGAAGTTCACTGCGTAGCTTTGCAGCTAGTGGGTCTTGCGTTGTTTTTGCAAGATCGCCTTTTGTTACCTGAGTTGGGTCGATTTGACCGCCCGCACCGCCAACCGTAACTATTGGAATTTTATTGCGTTTGCAGTGCGCAATCATCGCTGCTTTAGCTCTAATGCTATCCGTGGCATCAACGACTGCATGCATTTCTTTGGTTAACAGCGCTGCTGTATTCTCTGGCGTGACGAAATCTTCAATACAGTGAACCTCGCAAGCTGGGTTTATTAATTTAATTCGAGCTGCAATGGCATCGACCTTTGCTTCACCAATGGTATTTGAAAGTGCGTGAATTTGACGGTTTGTATTGGTTACGCAAATGTCGTCCAAATCAATAAGTGTAATAGTTCCAACGCCTGAGCGTGCAAGCGCTTCGGCAGTCCAACTTCCTACACCGCCAATACCGACTACGGCCACATGACTATTGGCTAAATTATTGGTTTGCTGCGCACCGTACAAACGCACAATGCCGCCTAAACGAGGGTCATCAGACATGTTTCACTTCACTTAAAAAATAAACTTACGAAAGTATGCGTTAGCGTTAAAACTCGAATACACGCTAGCGGGCGCGCATCATCTCAAAAGTGAATACCAAAGATCAATACACTCCAGTTTTTTCGAATAATAAATCCGATTTTAAGCAACATACGTTCTACACGATACATGTTTAAATGATTTCATATTTAATGAAAGATAGAAAAGGGGCTAGCGCATGGGCTTACTCGTTGACGGGAAATGGCAGGATAAGTGGTACGACACTAGCAAGAACGGCGGTAAATTTGAGCGCCAAGCATCCAAATTTCGTGACAACATCAGCAATGATGAAGATGCGAAGTATTCTGTAGAATCGGGCCGGTACCACCTTTACGTGTCTTTAGCCTGCCCGTGGGCACACCGCGCACTCATCTTTAGAAAACTAAAGGGTTTAGAAGAACATATTGATGTTTCAGTTGTTCACCCTGAGATGCTCGACAACGGATGGGAGTTCAAAAAATATCCTGGGTCAACGGGAGATAAACTATATGGATTTGATTATGCCCATCAGATTTATACCAAAGCGAAGCCTGAGATAACCACACGGGTTACTGTTCCAATCTTGTGGGACAAGCAAACTGAAACCATCGTCAATAATGAATCGGCAGAGATCATCCGCATTTTTAATAGTGGTTTCAATACACTTACTAGCAACGATGATGACTATTACCCTGAAGCCCTTCGACAGGAAATAGATGACATCAACGAGATGGTTTATCACGATATTAATAACGGTGTGTATAAGGCTGGTTTTGCAACCACCCAGAAGGCATATGAAGAGGCAGTTAATGCTTTGTTTCATGCGCTAGATATTGTTGAAGAACGACTAAGTAAACAGCGTTATTTGGTCGGAAGTAATATTACTGAAGCTGACTGGCGGTTATTTACCACGCTTATCCGTTTTGACGCGGTGTACCACGGTCATTTCAAGTGCAATAAAAAGCAAATTGCAGACTATCCGAATATTTATGGCTATATGAAGGAGCTTTATCAGGTGCCGGGTGTAGCTGAAACAGTAAATTTTGATCACATTAAAAGACACTATTACTTCAGTCATACCATGATAAATCCGACACAAATCATTCCTGTGGGACCCGAGCAAGACCTCATGTCCCCACACGGTCGCGAAAATATCGGGTAATTTCGTTTGGTTATAGTCGCAGGGTTTTAAGGTAGGTATAGAAATGTCAGTTGAAGTAAGTGAACACAAAACAATAGTTAAAGTGGTAAGAGGAATGCCGACTAGTGATGGTGCTGGCGTATCTCTTACGCGAATTATCGGCCAACCTGATCTGCCGCGATTGGATCCCTTTCTAATGCTAGATTTTTTTGGGTCAGATAACCCAGGAGAGTATATCGCAGGGTTTCCTCCCCACCCACATAGAGGGTTTCAGACAGTTACTTACATGCTTGCAGGCAAAATGCGCCACAAAGACTCCGTCGGAAATGAAGGGGTGATCGATGCCGGCGGCATCCAGTGGATGAACGCGGGGAGAGGAATTATTCACGAAGAAATGCCAGAGCAGGAAGAGGGGTTATTGCAAGGCTTTCAATTGTGGGTGAATCTTCCTGCAAAAGAAAAAATGTCAGCGCCAAACTATCAAGATATCCAGCCAGATAGTGTTCCCACCGTGCAGATACAAAACGCTTCAGTAAAAGTATTAGCAGGGGAAGTTGATGGTGTGAAAGGGCCTGTTAAGACAACCGCCGTTGCTCCTACGTTCTTAGACATTGACCTAAAAAACGGACAATGCGATATAGCCTTAAAATCCAATGAAGCTGCTTTTCTCTATGTTTACGAAGGGAATATAACAGTTGGTAAGGGCGATCAAGCGCAAAAAAACATGCTGGAATCAGGAGAGTTAGGCGTTTTGTCTCAGCAGGGAACACGTCTATCTTTTTCTTCAGAGAAGGGTTCTAAGATTATTGTTGTATCAGGTAAACCTATCAACGAGCCAATTGTCCAATATGGGCCTTTCGTGATGAATTCTCAGCAGGAGATTGTGCAGGCATTTAATGATTACCAAAGCGGTGTATTGGCGAAGTAAAAAGAAAATCCGGTATAACTTTTAAACGCTGAGGCTGGTTTTGATACTGTGGTTGTCATGGTTTGTAAGGAGCATTTCCTCCAATGCATTTTGAAAGTATTGCCGAGAAACATGTGTTGTCTCTTTTGGATTTCGAGCGCAAAAACAAAGATTATTTTGAAAAGTCGATAGCGCCTAGGGATGAAGATTTCTACTCGCTAGAAGGCGTTGGCTATCACATAAACGAATTGCTTTACTTACAAAAGCAGAGAAAAGCGTGCGGCTACGTTCTCATTGGCGACCATCAAGATAAGAGCATAATAGCCCGCGCTAACCTAAAAAATATCATAGGCAATACAGCAGAAATAGGCTATCGGGTTGCGGAAAAAGAAAGCGGGAAAGGGATCGCCTCTCGTTGCGTAAGGTTTTTAATTGAGCGGGCTAAATTTTTGGGTTTAACTATGCTAACCGCGGAGGTGATGGACAATAATCCTGCGTCTGACAAAGTACTTATTAAAAATGGTTTTGCGCCGACACTTTGCTTTCCAAGAAAATATCGTCATAGAGGTGTAGTTTATAACAGTATCTACTATGAACTAGCACTTTAGGCAGATTGATACGTAACTGTGCGTAATCAATTGATGCGTTATCACAAATTGAATTAGTAATTCTCTACCCCTAATGATTTAATATCCATGTGTCTAAAAACATGTTTTTCTTTTACGGTATAACGGAGGGCGGCATGCGTCTGTCGTTTGTAAAAGGTGTACTAGTAATTACATATAGTTAAAACTCAGGGAATTTTGATCTAGATGGCAACCCCAATTACCTGCTTTAAAGCATACGACATTCGCGGCGAATTAAATTCACAGCTAACGGAAGAGGTAGCTTACCGAATTGGTTATGCGTTTGCTAAGGAACTAGCTGCCACGACGGTGGTTGTTGGTAGTGACGTGCGTCTTACCTCTACACCTCTAAAGTTAGCGTTAAGTGCAGGGCTGATTGACGCTGGTGCAACAGTGACTGACATTGGCATGGCGGGAACAGAAGAAATTTACTTCGCTACAAAGCATCTTGGTGTTGATGGTGGCATTGAAGTCACGGCAAGCCACAACCCTATTAATTACAACGGCATGAAGCTGGTTAAAGCGGGTTCTATACCAATCAGTGGTGACACTGGCTTAAATGCAATTAAAGATAAAGCGGAAGCATTGGAAGATAGCTACGTGTCAAAGCGATTATCCCACTACACAGAGGGGGCGATAATTGACGCGGAAGCATTCTTTAATGGTACGGCTCATGTAAAAAAAGAGAAGCTTTCTGAAACCGATAAATATGCGGTTAAGTCATGTATGTCCGACTATGTTTCTCACATGCTTTCTTACGTTAACTTAAGTAATTTCACGCCATTAAAAGTAGTAGTTAACGCAGGTAATGGTGCTGCTGGGCCAGCATTAGACGCCATTGAAAAAGAAATGATTGCGCGGGGCGTACCGATTGAATTTATAAAAGTACATCACAATGCGGATGGTACATTTCCTAACGGTATACCCAACCCATTACTGCCTGAAAACCGCGCTGATACGGCCGATGCAGTTAAAGCGTCTGGCGCCGATTTTGGTATCGCCTGGGATGGTGACTTTGACCGCTGTTTCTTATTTGATGCGGACGGTGAATTCATTGAGGGATATTATATTGTTGGCTTGTTAGCTGAAGCCTTCATTGAGAAAAATACCGATAGCAAAATCATTTATGATCCTCGCGTATACTGGAACACGGAAGATATTGTAGCGAACGCAGGCGGTACTCCTATTAAATCTAAAACAGGGCATGCATTTATTAAAGAGCGTATGCGCAAAGAAGATGCAGTGTATGGCGGTGAAATGAGCGCGCACCATTACTTTAGAGATTTTGCTTACTGTGATTCAGGTATGATTCCATGGTTACTGATTGCCGAATTGGTATGCGTTAAGAAGCAAACTCTCGCGAGTATGGTAAAAGCGCGTATAGAGGCGTTCCCTTCTTCAGGTGAAATTAACAGTAAGCTAAAAGATGCTGACGCCGCTTTAGAGCGAGTGACGAGTAAATACCAGCCACTTGCCAGTGTCGTTGATACTACCGATGGCCTGGGTCTTGAGTTCGATACATGGCGCTTCAACTTGCGTAAATCGAACACTGAACCAGTTATTCGTTTAAATGTAGAAAGTAAAGGCGACATTGCGTTAATGGAGCAGAAAACAGAAGAGTTACTTTCGCTTATTCGAGCAGAATAGTGTTGGCATTTTTCGTTTTGAACGAAGAAAGCCAAATAAATAAAGGCGATAATATTGAAATATTATCGCCTTTTTTCTTAGTGAAAATTTACAGCCGATAATGTTTATAAATCAAAGGCTTAAGATGGTTATGCGTAACCTTTTGTACAAGTAAATTCTAATCGTGAGTCCATTTCAGTAGTGATTGTATTTCACTAACCACTAGCGCTACAAAAGAACTGCGATAGGTTCCTAAACCAAGAACACTGTGCACTAGCCTAATCAAGATTATACAAGTAGGTAAATCATCCACGCGTGGCAGATAACAACAACGCTGGTTAGTCCCATTCTTAAGCTAATGTAACTAACGACTTGTTCTTTAGGCAGGCTCAAAGTGAACTTGTCATAGATTAATACCGCGACGTAGCTAAGCGATAATACGCCAAATACTTTTACATCGTGTGAGAATAATAAGCACAGCCATCCAATAATGGTCGGCAACATCGCGATTAACATTTGTTTGTCATAGCGTTGGTTGCTTATTGAATCCCACCAATGAATACCACCAAAAAACGATAACAGCACTGCTGAATACTGAACGAAGTAAACTGCACTTTGGGTTAATGGTAATAAATTAAGTTGATACGCCAAAGGCATAGCAATAAAAGGAATAAGGCCGGCAATTCCTAAAAAGACAGCAGAATAGGGCATTAGTGTTCCTTGTAGTAGAAGTGTAAAAACAAAAATAGCGCCATATAGGCGCTATTTTTACTATTAAGCATAGTTCTAAGTTCAGTATTACCTGACTAATTACTTAATTGGCGTGTATTTACGCTGGCTGTGGCCAGTGTATAGCTGACGAGGACGACCAATCTTCTGTTTAGGGTCGCTCATCATCTCATGCCAATGAGAGATCCAGCCTACTGTACGTGACAGAGCGAAGATACACGTGAACATGTTAGTTGGAATGCCGATAGCTTTAAGCACGATGCCTGAGTAGAAATCAACGTTCGGGAACAGTTTCTTCTCTGCGAAGTATGGGTCGCTTAACGCAATTTTTTCAAGTTCCATAGCAACTTCTAGAAGTGGATCTTTTACGTTAAGTTCATTTAATACTTCGTGGCAGCTTTCACGCATTACTGTTGCACGAGGGTCGTGGTTTTTGTAAACGCGGTGACCGAAGCCCATAAGACGGAACGGGTCGTTCTTGTCTTTAGCACGTGCAATAAACTCAGGAATGCGGTCTACGGTACCGATTTCTTCAAGCATGTTCAGACATGCTTCGTTTGCACCACCGTGAGCAGGACCCCACAATGAAGCAACACCAGCAGAGATACATGCGTACGGGTTAGCACCAGATGAACCAGCAAGGCGAACGGTAGACGTTGACGCATTTTGCTCGTGATCTGCGTGTAGCGTGAAGATACGGTCCATTGCGCGCTCAACAGCTGGGCTGATTTGATATTCTTCTGCTGGTACAGAGAACATCATGTTCAGGAAGTTAGCTGCGTAGCTTAAATCGTTACGTGGATAAACGAATGGCTGACCTACGTTGTATTTGTAGCACATAGCAACAAGGGTAGGCATCTTAGCAATTAGACGGTGAGCGCTGCGGATACGCTGCTCTTCATTAGAAACGTCTAAATCACTGTGATAGAACGAAGACATAGCGCCAACGGTACCACATAGCATTGCCATAGGGTGTGCGTCGTTGCGGAAACCGTGGAAGAACATGTTAATTTGTTCATGTACCATGGTGTGACGAGTAATTGTCTCTTTAAACTCTTCGTACTGTTCTTTTGTTGGTGCATCACCGTGAAGCAACATGTGGCAAACTTCTAAGTAGTCTGCGTCACGCGCCAGCTCTTCAATAGGGAAACCGCGGTGTAATAACACACCTTGAGCGCCATCAATATAGGTAATTGAAGACTCGCAAGATCCTGTCGCCATAAAACCTGGGTCGTACGTGAAATAACCGTGTTGGCCTAACGTACGGACATCGATTACATCTTGTCCTTCGGTGCCAGACAAGATAGGAAGCTCGATTTCCTTACCGCCGGCTTTAAGAATGGCTTTCTGATCTGCCATAAAATGCTCTCCTCAGAATGGTTCTGTTTGCAGCGAAAACGGACGAAAATATCCGCTTCGTTGGGAAAAGTGGGCGTATTTGTACTTTATTATGTACCAACAAGTCAATTTAATTGCATATATGCACAATAAATATTCCGAATTGCTTAAAAAAATAATAGCAATCAGATAACGATTAATTAACTCGTTGGGAATTCACTTTGCCCGATACGGTGCAATTATCAATGGCTTTTCGACAAAGGTAAACCACCGATCGATAAATATATTAACAGGTTAGTTTAAAAAGTAACCTTTTGATGTGGAATAAATACTCATACAGATTAAATGTGCTTAATTTCTTGTTGATATGCATAGTTATTCCATTTGGCTACTGGTAAACTTCTCATCACTGTAATTGCGCTCGTTTAAACGTGTTGCGCACAATTTTGATCTCTTTTTATTCAAAATAATTATCGTAAAAGTGCATATAGCGACTAAAGTCTTACTACGGCACAAAAAATTGTAATTATATACTACGCTGGATATACTCAGCGGTGCTTTTGGAATGGAATAATTATTCTGTTACAGGCATTAAAGAATAATTCACAAATTGTTAACAACTCAATGGATGAGGCAATTAACAGGTTAAAAATCGAATTCACTTACTCAGGACATAATAAAGGTAAGAAATTCATTATCCCCTACGGATTAAACAGGCATACATTGTGAAAAAGCAAAGACCAGTAAATTTAGAACTCAATACTATTAAATTTCCGCCCTCTGCTATTTCGTCAATTCTCCACCGTGTAACCGGTGTTGCAATGTTCTTCGCGCTACTTTTTGTTATCTGGGCATGGGCAGTTTCTGTTCATTCGCCTGAAGGTTTCGCGGACGTACAAGCAATCATGGACGGTTTCCTTGGAAAATTTGTCGCAATTGGCACAGCTTCAGCGCTGACGTATCACATTCTAGGCGGCCTAAGACACGTTGTTATGGATTTAGGTCACTGGGAAGAATTAGAGTCGGGTAACACAAGTGCAAAAGCAGTAATCGCACTTTGGGTTGTACTGACCGTAGTATTGGGAGTTGCATTATGGTAACCAACCAAGCAAGCATTAAGCGTGACGGCGTACAAGACTACGTTTCACTTCGCGCTACAGCAGCAATTATTTTCGCGTACTCGGTTTTCATGGCGTGGTTTTTCATTACCACCGATAACCTAACGTTTATCGAATGGCGAGGATTGTTCTCTGGCCTAGCTATGAAAGTTTTCACATTGGCAACACTAGTAGCAGTGATGATCCACGTGCGCATCGGCCTTTGGCAGGTGCTTACAGACTATGTTAAATCAGCAGGTCTGCGCGCAGGACTACAATATATCCTAAATATCATCGCATTCGGCTATGTAGCTGTTGGCCTATTCGTATTGTGGGGAGTGTAAAATGAGTTTACCCGTTCACGAGTTTGATGCAGTTGTAATTGGTGCTGGCGGTGCAGGTATGCGCGCAGCATTACAGATTTCGCAGTCTGGTAAATCATGTGCACTGTTATCTAAAGTATTTCCAACCCGTTCTCACACTGTGTCTGCGCAGGGTGGTATTACCGTAGCACTTGGTAATTCACACGAAGACAACTGGGAATGGCACATGTATGACACCGTTAAGGGCTCTGATTATATCGGTGACCAAGACGCAATCGAATACATGTGTAAAACTGGCCCAGAAGCAATTATTGAAATGGAGAACATGGGTTTACCGTTCTCGCGTTTCGAAAATGGTAAAATCTACCAGCGTCCTTTTGGTGGTCAGTCTAAAAACTTTGGTGGAGAGCAGGGCGCACGTACCGCGGCTGCAGCTGACCGTACTGGTCACGCACTTCTTCACCTTCTTTACCAGCAAAACGTAAAGAACAAGACCAAAGTATTCTCTGAGTGGTATGCACTAGACCTAGTTAAAAACCAAGACGGCGACGTTGTGGGTTGTACCGCAATTGATATCGAGTCTGGAGAAGTGGTTTACTTCAAGTCTCGCGCTGTTGTACTAGCAACAGGCGGTGCTGGTCGAATCTACGCATCTACTACAAACGCACACATCAATACCGGTGACGGTGTTGGTATGGCACTTCGTGCAGGCGTTGCGGTTCAGGATATGGAAATGTGGCAGTTCCACCCAACGGGTATAGCTGGCGCAGGAACATTGGTAACAGAAGGTTGTCGTGGTGAAGGTGGTTACCTTCTAAACAAAGACGGCGAACGTTTCATGGAACGTTATGCACCTAACGCGAAAGACCTTGCTGGTCGTGACGTTGTTGCGCGTTCAATGATGACTGAAATTCGTGAAGGTCGTGGTTGTGAAGGCCCATGGGGTACTCACATTAAGCTTAAGCTTGACCACCTTGGTAAAGACGTTCTTGAGTCTCGTCTACCTGGTATCCTTGAACTTTCACGTACGTTTGCACACGTTGACCCAGTGAAAGAGCCAATTCCAGTAATTCCTACTTGTCACTATATGATGGGTGGTATTCCTACAAATGTTGATGGCCAATGTCTAACGGTTGATGAAAACGGTAACGACAAGGTTGTTAACGGTCTATTTGCTTGTGGTGAGATTGCCTGTGTATCTGTACACGGTGCGAACCGTCTTGGCGGTAACTCACTTCTTGACCTTGTTGTATTCGGTCGCGCGACCGGTTTACACCTTGGTAAGACATTGTCTGAAATGGCACCAACACGCGACGCATCAGCGTCTGATCTTGAAGCCTCTATGACGCGTTTCAACCGTTGGGAAAATTCAGAGAAAGGTAAGGGCGAAGACCCAGTTCAAATTAAGAAAGACTTGCAGAAATGCATGCAGCTTAACTTCTCAGTATTCCGTGAAGGTGAAGCAATGGCGGAAGGTCTTAAAGAGCTTAGCGAAATTCGCGAGCGTCTTAAGCATGCACGCCTTGACGACAAGAGCGCAGACTTCAATACCCAGCGTATTGAGTGTTTAGAGCTTGATAACCTAATGGAAACCGCGTACAGCACAGCAGTAGCAGCGAACTTCAGAACGGAAAGTCGTGGTGCTCACAGCCGCTTCGACTTCCCGGACCGTGATGATGATAACTGGTTATGCCACAGCATCTACGATCCGAACACTGATAAAATGCTTAAACGTGAAGTGAATATGGCGCCTAAGCTTAGGGAAGCATTCCCGCCTAAAGTGCGTTCATATTAAGAGAGGCAACGATCATGCAATTAACTTTTTCGATTTATCGTTATAACCCAGAAGTAGATGCGAAGCCTCGCATGCAAGACTACACTCTAGAAGTAGAGGAAGGTCAGGACATGATGGTGCTAGACGCGCTACTTGCACTTAAAGAGCAAGATCCGACGCTTTCTTTCCGTCGCTCGTGCCGTGAAGGTGTATGTGGTTCAGACGGTGTGAACATGAACGGCAAAAACGGCCTAGCGTGTATCACTCCGCTTTCCGCACTGGGCAAAGGTAAAATAGTAGTTCGTCCACTTCCAGGTCTACCGGTAGTACGCGACCTTGTTGTTGATATGACGCAGTTCTATACACAATACGAGAAGATTAAGCCGTTCTTAATCAACGACAGTAAGCAGCCGCCAGCGCGCGAGCACTTACAGTCGCCAGAGGAGCGTGCAAAACTAGACGGTCTTTACGAGTGTATTTTATGTGCATGTTGTTCAACTTCATGCCCGTCATTCTGGTGGAACCCTGATAAGTTCGTCGGTCCTGCTGGTTTGCTTCACGCTTATCGCTTCCTTATCGATAGCCGTGATACAGCAACTGAAGAGCGTCTTAACGACCTTGATGATGCGTTCAGCGTATTCCGCTGTCACGGTATCATGAACTGTGTAAGTGTATGTCCTAAGGGCTTAAACCCAACTAAAGCAATAGGCCAAATTAAGTCTATGCTTTTACAACGGGCTGTTTAGTACTATATTCTGTTAACTTCCTAAAGTTACAGATAGTGATGCTCTAAATAGCCATCCCAAAAGGATGGCTATTTTTTTATATATTCGCTGTTATAACACTTGGTTATGCTGAGAATAACCTTATAATACATCTTGATTGTTAACTAGATTTTATAAAACGTAGCAAGGCAAATTAAATGCAAGAAAGCGTGATGAAAGCGTGGTGGGATTCCTCGCACATGGCAGGTGCCAACGCTGCCTATGTTGAAGAGTTGTATGAAACCTATTTAGAAGACCCGCAAAGTGTCTCTGAAAATTGGCGACAAATCTTCGATAACCTCCCCAAAGTCGATGGCGTAGAGTTAGAAACCAATCATACAACAATTAAAAATCAATTTAGGCAACTTGCTGCGTTAGGGCCTACAGCCCGCATGTCTAGTCCGTCTGTGCCTTCTGCAAGTGTTTCAGACGACAGGCAAGTTAAAGTTCTTCAGTTAATTAACGCGTTCCGTTTCCGCGGGCACCAGCACGCTAACTTAGACCCTCTTGGTCTTTGGAAACAAGAGCGTGTTCGCGACCTTGAACTATCTCACCACAGCCTTTCTGAGCAAGATTTTGATACAGTCTTCAATGTAGGGTCTTATGCTATTGGCAAAGATTCTATGCCGCTTGGTGAACTGTTTAAATCGCTTAACCGCACTTACTGTGGCTCTATCGGTGCAGAATATATGCACATCACTGATACCGAGCAGAAGCGTTGGTTACAACAAAAAATTGAATCTGTTCAAGCAAAACCTGAAATTTCTCGCGATGAGAAGTTAGGCATTCTTAAAGGCCTTACTGCGGCTGACGGAATGGAAAAGTACTTGGGTTCTAAATTCCCAGGTGCAAAGCGTTTCTCGCTAGAAGGTGGCGACGCACTTATTCCAATGCTTAAAGGTTTAATTACCAAAGCAGGCACTGCGGGTACCAAAGAAGTGGTTATCGGCATGGCTCACCGTGGTCGTTTGAATGTTCTAGTTAACGTGCTGGGTAAAAACCCTTCTGTCCTGTTTGACGAATTCTCAGGTAAGCACGACGACTCATTAGGTGCGGGTGACGTTAAGTATCACGCAGGCTTCTCTTCAGATTTTGCAACGCCTGGTGGCAACGTTCACTTAGCGCTAGCATTTAACCCGTCTCACCTTGAAATTGTTAACCCAGTAGTAATGGGGTCAGTACGTGCACGTCTTGCTCGCCGCAACAACGACACCAATACTGTACTTCCAATTACTATTCACGGTGACTCGGCAATAGCAGGTCAGGGTGTAGTTCAAGAAACCTTCAACATGTCACAAACTCGTGGCTTTGCTGTGGGTGGTACAGTTCGAATAGTGGTAAACAACCAGGTTGGTTTCACGACGTCTAAAACTGAAGATACGCGTTCTACACAATACTGTACTGACATTGCTAAAATGGTACAGGCGCCAATTTTCCACGTGAACTCTGACGATCCTGAAGCGGTTGCCTTTGTTACACAGCTTGCGCTTGAATACCGTAATAAGTTTAAGAAAGACGTTGTAATTGATTTAGTTTGTTACCGTCGCCATGGTCACAACGAAGCGGATGAGCCAAATGCTACGCAGCCGTTGATGTACCAAAAAATTAAAAAGCATCCAGTTCCACGCGTAATCTATGCTGATCAATTAATTGCTGAAGGTGTTATAGAGCAACGTGATGCAGATCGTTATGTTGAAGAGTACCGTGAAGCTCTTGACCATGGCGCGTGCGTTGTTGAAGAGTGGCGTCCAATGACAGAGCATAGCGTTGACTGGTCTCCGTACCTTGGTCACGACTGGGATACGCCATACGATGGAGCGCTTTCAGTTGAGAAGCTTAAAGAGCTAGGTGAGTCAATCACTACTATTCCTGAAGAGCACAAGCTTCAGTCTCGTGTAAACAAGCTTTATCAAGACCGTAAAGCGATGGTCGCGGGTGAAAAGCTACTTGATTGGGGTATGGCAGAGAACTTAGCTTATGCCACTATTGTAGATGCCGGCGAAGATATTCGTATTACAGGTCAGGATTCAGGCCGTGGTACTTTCTTCCACCGTCACGCGGTATTGCACAATCAAAAAGACGCATCGACGTATATGCCACTACAGCATATTCGCGAAGGTCAGGGTGAAATTGAAATTTACGACTCTGTGCTTTCGGAAGAAGCAGTAATGGCATTTGAGTATGGTTATGCGACAGCAGAGCCTACATGTCTGACTATTTGGGAAGCCCAGTTTGGTGACTTCGCTAACGGTGCGCAGGTTGTTTTTGACCAATTCTTAAGCTCTGGTGAAGCGAAATGGGGCCGTTTGTGTGGTCTAACCGTTTTACTGCCACATGGTTATGAAGGTCAGGGACCAGAGCACAGTTCTGCACGCCTTGAACGTTTCCTTCAAATGTGTGCTGATCACAACTGGCAAGTGTGTGTGCCTTCTACACCTGCGCAGGTTTATAACATGCTTCGTCGCCAAGTGGTGCGTCCTATGCGTAAGCCACTTATCGTAATGTCGCCTAAGTCACTATTACGTCATCCTCTTGCGGTATCTTCACTTGAAGAGCTAGCAGAAGGTAAATTCCATAACGTAATCGGTGAAATTGATGATATCGATCCGAAGAATGTGAAGCGTGTTGTTATGTGTTCGGGCAAGGTTTACTACGATTTGTTAGACCAGCGCCGTAAAAATGAGCAAACAGACGTTGCAATCATCCGTTTAGAGCAACTTTATCCATTCCCACAAGAAGAATGCGCTAAAGTTGTGGCACAATACAGCCATGTAAAAGATTGGGTTTGGTGTCAAGAAGAGCCTCAAAACCAAGGCGCTTGGTACTGTAGCCAACACCATTTCTGGCAAGCAATTCCAGATGGTGCAAAATTAACATATGCAGGCCGTGATGCATCCTCGTCACCTGCAGTAGGTTATGTATCCGTTCACAACCAGCAACAGAAAGCCCTGGTTGAAAACGCACTCACAATTAAATAAGGAACAGTAATGACAATTGAGATAAAAGTTCCGGTTCTACCTGAGTCAGTTGCCGATGCCACCATTGCAACCTGGCACGTAAAGGCCGGTGACGCAGTTAAACGAGACCAGAACCTGGTTGATATTGAAACTGATAAAGTGGTTTTAGAAGTTGTGGCGCCAGCGGACGGTACAATTGGTGAGATCCTAAACGAAGAGGGTGCAACTGTTTTAGGCGAACAAGTTATTGCTAAACTAGAAAAGGGCGGTGCTGCTGCACTGGCTGAAGCTAAAGCAGAAAGCAAAGCAAAAGACGATTCAAAATCAGACGCGGCACCAGCGGCTTCTGGTAAAACTTCTGATGTTAAAGTGCCAGTACTTCCAGAGTCTGTAGCTGACGCAACTATCGCTACATGGCACGTTGCTGTAGGTGAAGCTGTTTCTCGTGACCAAAACCTGGTTGATATCGAAACTGATAAAGTCGTGCTTGAAGTTGTGGCACCAGCAGACGGCTCTCTTGCAGAAATTCTTGCAGAAGAAGGTGCTACGGTAACTGCTGAAGAAGTAATTGCAAAATTTGTAGAAGGCGCTGCAAGCGGCGCTTCCGCTCCAGCGGCATCAAGCGATAACGACGACAGTGACGACAGCAGCGATGCGCTTAGTCCTTCTGTTCGTCGTTTACTTGCAGAAAAAGGTGTTGACGCAGCTAAAGTGAAAGGTACAGGTAAAAACGGCCGTATCACTAAAGAAGACGTTGAAAAGTACCTTAAAGGTGGCGAAAGCACAGCAAAAGCAACACCTGCTTCAACTGAATCTGTATCAGCAGATTTGCCAACGGGTAACCGTACTGAGAAGCGTGTTCCAATGACGCGTCTTCGTAAGACTATTGCTAACCGTCTGTTAGAAGCGAAGAACTCTACGGCAATGTTAACTACGTTTAACGAAGTTAACATGAAGCCAATTATGGATCTTCGTAAGCAGTATCAAGACAGCTTCGAGAAGCGTCACGGTATTCGTCTTGGTTTCATGTCTTTCTATGTGAAAGCGGTAACCGAAGCACTTAAACGTTTCCCTGAAGTTAACGCGTCAATCGACGGTGATGACATTGTTTATCACAACTACTTCGACGTATCGATTGCTGTTTCTACACCGCGTGGCCTTGTGACACCAGTACTTAAAGATACTGACACACTAGGCATGGCAGGTGTTGAAAAAGGAATTAAGGAACTAGCACTTAAAGGCCGTGACGGTAAGCTGTCATTGGCTGAACTACAAGGTGGTAATTTCACAATCACCAACGGTGGTGTGTTTGGTTCACTAATGTCTACACCAATCATTAACCCGCCACAGAGCGCTATCTTGGGTATGCATAAAATCCAAGACCGCCCAATGGCTGTTAATGGCAAAGTAGAAATTCTACCAATGATGTACCTAGCGCTTTCTTATGACCACCGTATTATCGATGGTAAAGAATCAGTAGGTTTCTTGGTAACCGTTAAAGAGATGCTAGAAGATCCAACACGTCTACTTCTAGACGTATAAGACTTTCGTCTCACGGAATTGTGGTTAGGGGCTTAGCTTGTGTATGCTTGCTTTGCGCCTAACGCAACGCTGATATTTGCCCTATAATATCAGTCAAACTAATCAAGTCGCATTTGCGGCTTTTGTCTTACTAAAAATCGGATAGAAACACCATGAATTTGCATGAATACCAAGGTAAGCAGCTATTCAAAGAATACGGTTTGCCTGTTTCTGAAGGATACGCAGCAGACACTGCTCAAGGTGCTGTAGAAGCCGCTGACCGAATTGGCGGAAACGAGTGGGTAGTTAAGTGTCAGGTACACGCGGGCGGTCGCGGTAAAGCTGGCGGTGTAAAGCTAGTTAAAAACAAAGACGACATTCGCGCTTTCGCTGAAAACTGGCTTGGCAAAAATTTGGTGACTTTCCAGACTGACGAAAACGGTCAGCCTGTGAGCAAAATCCTAGTTGAATCTTGCACAGATATCGCTAACGAGCTTTACCTTGGTGCAGTAGTTGACCGTACAACCCGTCGCGTTGTATTCATGGCTTCTACTGAAGGTGGCGTTGAGATTGAAACTGTTGCAGAAGAGACTCCAGAAAAAATCCTTAAAGCTGAAATCGACCCAATCGTTGGTCCTCAGCCTTACCAAGCACGCGAAATGGCGTTTAAACTTGGTCTTTCTGGCGTTCAAATCAAGCAATTCACTCAAATTTTCCTTGGCCTAGCTAAGATGTTTGAAGAGCTTGACGTTGCCCTAATCGAAATTAACCCGCTAGTTATCAAAACTGACGGTAACCTACACTGCCTAGACGCAAAAGTAGGTATCGATGGAAACGCGCTTTATCGTCAGCCTAAGCTGAAAGATATGCAAGATCCTTCACAAGAAGATGCGCGTGAAGCTCACGCTGCTCAGTGGGAACTAAACTACGTAGCACTAGACGGTAACGTAGGTTGTATGGTTAACGGTGCAGGCCTAGCAATGGGTACCATGGACATCGTAAACCTACACGGTGGTAAGCCAGCTAACTTCCTAGACGTTGGTGGTGGTGCAACTAAAGAGCGTGTTGCTGAAGCATTTAAAATCATCCTTTCTGATGACAATGTTAAAGCGGTATTGGTTAACATCTTCGGTGGTATCGTTCGTTGTGACATGATCGCTGAAGGTATTATCGGTGCAGTTAAAGAAGTTGGCGTTAAAGTGCCAGTTGTTGTGCGCCTTGAAGGTACCAATGCAGAGCTTGGCCGTGAAGTTCTAGCGAACTCAGGTCTTGATATCATCGCTGCTGAATCGCTAACTGATGCAGCACAGAAAGTTGTTGCTGCAGCGGAGGGCAAATAATGTCTGTATTAATTAATAAAGATACTAAAGTAATTTGTCAGGGTTTCACTGGCGGTCAGGGTACATTCCACTCTGAACAAGCAATTGCTTACGGTACGCAAATGGTTGGTGGTGTAACACCAGGCAAGGGCGGTACTGAACACCTAGGTCTTCCAGTATTCAATACTGTACGTGAAGCGGTAGAAGCAACTGGCGCAACTGCAACAGTTATCTACGTACCAGCTCCTTTCTGTAAAGATTCAATCGTTGAAGCTGCAGATGCGGGTATCGAGCTAATCGTATGTATCACTGAAGGTATCCCAACGCTAGACATGCTTTACGTTAAAGAATACGTTGAAGCAAAAGGCGTTCGCATGATTGGTCCAAACTGCCCAGGTGTTATCACTCCTGGAGAGTGTAAGATTGGTATCATGCCTGGTCATATTCACAAGCCTGGTAAAGTAGGTATTGTTTCTCGCTCTGGTACACTTACGTACGAAGCAGTTAAACAAACTACTGACGAAGGTTTCGGCCAGTCTACTTGTGTTGGTATCGGTGGTGACCCAATTCCTGGTTCTAACTTCATCGACATCCTTCAGATGTTCCAAGACGATCCGCAAACTGAAGCTATCGTAATGATCGGTGAGATCGGCGGTACTGCTGAAGAAGAAGCTGCGGCGTTCATCAAAGCGAATGTAACTAAACCTGTTGTTTCTTACATCGCTGGTGTTACTGCTCCTCCAGGCAAGCGTATGGGTCACGCTGGTGCAATCATCGCAGGCGGTAAAGGTACTGCTGATGAGAAGTTCAAAGCACTAGAAGACGCAGGCGTTAAAACTGTTCGTTCACTTGCCGATATCGGTAAGGCACTTCGCGAAACAACTGGTTGGTAAGCTAACGCTTTACAAACTTGTTCAAAAGCCCGCCTAGCGCGGGCTTTTTTGTGCTCGTTTATTAACATTTCTTCAAGTTTGCATGTAACAAAATTACAACTATTTGCGCTAAAAGCCCGAAACCACGTATTTTGTGTTGTTAAATTACATATTAATGTGAATATCCTTTGTTAACGCCGTGTTGCACAAATTTTATTGAATACGTATGCAGGCAATTGTGCAAACCCTAGGTCCTCTATAGCATTATGCCGACGAGATGTATTGTCATTTAATTGTCATAAGAACAACAAAAAGACAACAACTATAACCGTATGGGACACCCGTTTTATGAAACAATTTAAACCCAACCTAATTAAAGCTGCGCTTATTTCAGGCGGTATGGCGTTTGGTAGTGCACCAGCGTTTGCGCAAGATGCAAACACTGATGCTGTTGATGAAGCAAACCTTGAAGTAATTCAGGTTAGCGGTATTCGCGGAAGCCTTCAGCGTGCTCAAGCGATCAAGATGGATAACACTTTAATCGTTGAAGCGCTATCAGCAGAAGATATTGGTAAGCTTCCAGATACTAGTATTGCAGAATCAATAGCACGTCTTCCTGGTGTTACTGGTGAACGTCGTAACGGTCGTACCAGTGGTATCTCTGTTCGTGGTTTTAACGAAAACTATGTAGGAACGTCTTTAAACGGTCGTGAACTTCTAGGTATGGGCGACAACCGCGGGGTTGAGTTTGACCTTTACCCAACGGAAATCATTTCTAACATTCTGGTATATAAAACGCCAGAAGCGGGTATGACTACTCAAAACATCGGTGGTTCAATTGACCTTCAAACGGTTAAGCCTCTAACGGCAGAAAGCACGTTTACTGTAAACGGCACGTTCGAGAAAAATGCCGAAGACTCTCCAAACCCTGATTTTGACAACGACGGTCACCGTATATCTGTTAACTTTGTCGACCAGTTCGCCAACGACACAATTGGTCTAGCGTTGACAGTTGCAAGCATGGAATCTCCTCGTCAAGAACAACACTTCCGTGGCTGGGGTTATGCAGGTGTAAACCTTGATAATGAACGTCGCGACCTTGACTCTGTAGAAGTACCAGAAGGTACGGTAGTCCTAGGTGGTCACGACTCATTCCAACGTTCAGCTATGCTAGAGCGTGATTCAATCGCCGCAGTAGTTGAATGGGCGCCAACTGATAAACTTAATATCCAACTTGATGCGCTTTATATCGATTTCGTAGAAGACGACGTTCGTCGTGGTCTTGAAGAAGGCGGTGCAGAGTGGGGTACAAGTGCTTATACTATTACAGGTGTAGAGAACGGTTTAGTTACTAGTGGTTATTCTGACGGTTTCTATAGCGTTGTACGTAACGATGCACGTCGTCAAGAAGCAGACCTTACTACTGTAGGTATTAATGCTGAATACCAAATCAATGATTCTTGGACACTAGAACTTGATTACTCTACAGGTAAAGTAGAAAAAGAAATCATTGATGTAGAAAGTTATTCTGGTGTAGGCCGAGCTGGTACTGAAGGTCGTCCAATTACCGCACGTAGCTGGGAAATGACTTCTTCTGGCGTAATGTTCTCTGATCATCCAACAATTGCTCCAGTTGACCTAACCGACCCAACGCTTATCAGCCTTGCAGGTCCGCAAGCATGGGGCGCACGTCCTTTACTTGAGTCTGATGCACAAGATGGCTTTGTAAACCAACCGCTTTTCGAAGAAGAGCTTGATACGCTTCGCTTAGATGTTAAAGGTTTTGTGGATTGGGGTGTAGTTACCGGCCTATCAGCGGGTGTCGTATATTCAGATCGTTCAAAATCTAAAGACAACAACGGTGCATACTTAACTGCTCCGGCATACCCTGGTGATGCTGCAATTCCAGACGTTCTAGGTGTAACAAACCTTAACTTTATCGGTATTGATGGCGTTCTAGCTTATGATTCGCTAGGTCTTTATGAGAGCGGTTATTATATTGAAAGCGATGCAAGCCGTGTGCAGAACGACCGTTTAGGTGATACTTACACTGTAGATGAAGAACTACTTACGCTTTACACTAAGCTAGACCTAGAGATGGAAATTGGTGATATCTGGGTTCGCGGTAACGTAGGTCTTCAGGTTGTTAGTGCAGACCAACAGTCAACAGGTTTCTCTGCAACATCAGACCGTGAAGGTTACACCATTGCCAACCCGGTAACAGGTGGTGCAGATTACACAGACGTACTTCCAACGCTTAACCTTTCAGCTGAAGTTGCTGAGGGACAATTCGTACGTTTGGGTTTGAGCAAGGTTATTTCTCGTCCGCGTATGGATGATATGCGTCCGAATACTCAGGTTACGTTCTCATTCAACGACAACCAAATCACTAGCCCAGACATCGAAAATGGTCCATGGGGCGGTAGCGCTGGCAACCCTGAACTTCGCCCACTAGAAGCAAACCAGTTTGACCTTGCTTATGAGAACTATTTTGCAGATACGGGTTACTTTGCTGTGTCATTCTTCTACAAAGACATCAAGAACTGGCATCGTAGCACGTCAATTGTAGCGGACTTCACAGAGTTCTACATTCCAGAACTTCACCAAGGTTCTGAAGGTCAAGCACCTGTGCTATTTACAGGACAAGTTAGCAGCGTTCTAGATGGGTTTGAAGGTTTTGTTCGCGGTTACGAACTTCAAGGTTCATTACCATTTGACATGATCCATGATTCACTTGAAGGCTTTGGCTTGTTTGCAAGTGCAACCTTTATGGACGGCGAAGTTGATGCGGCGCCTGGTCAGTCTGAAACCCGTATTCCAGGCCTTTCTGAAGAGTCATACAGCATGACATTCTTCTATGAAAATGCAGGATTCGAGTTCCGTTTGGCTGCTACAAAGCGTGACCCTTACCTAACTGAAGAGCGTGGTGTTAGCTTAGCGTTAGTTGATGCAACTAAACAGGGCGGTACGCTTGTTGATGCGCAAATTGGTTACGATTTCAGCGAGTCTGGTATTGAATATCTAGAAGGTTTACGCGTTACACTTCAAGCTCAAAACCTGACTGATGAAGATGATATTCAAGCTTCTGCAGCTGATTCTCGTCAAATCACCCAGTTCCAAACTTACGGAACTAACTACTTGCTAGGATTCAACTACAAGTTCTAATTACTTCGTGTGTGTAAAGCCACCTGCTGCTTTTTGTTTTAGCCTGTGCTAAAAGAGAGAGCAAATGGTGGCTTTTCTTTTTGTGTAAAAGCGATCCCTTGAAATTTTAGGTACGAGTTGCGAGAAGTTTATGCAGAATCCTCAAAATAAACCGATTAAGCGAGTAGTCATTGCTGGAGGTGGAACGGCAGGTTGGTTAGCTGCATCACTAATGAAAAAGGTGCTAGGCAAGGCCGTTGATATCACTTTGGTTGAATCTGAAGCTATTGGTACAGTAGGGGTTGGTGAAGCGACTATTACCCCAATTAGGCTGGTTAACCAAGTGCTAGGTATCGATGAAGCACAGTTCATTCATGATACCAAGGCGACAATTAAACTTGCGATACGGTTCGAAAACTGGAAGACAAAGGGACAAAGCTACTACCACACCTTCGGTGCTCCAGGTAAAAGCATGGCGTTTTGTCATTTCCATCACTATTGGGTAAAAGCCCGCCAACAGGGATTAACTCACGACCTTTGGGATTTTGACCTAAATTTTCACGCGGCAGAAGCGGGTCGGTTTGCGCAGATAAATGCCAAAGACCCTGTTGTCGAGTTGCCATTTGCTTATCATTTTGACGCTAGCTTGTATGCACAGTATTTACGTAAACTGAGTGAAAACATGGGGGTTGTACGTAAAGAAGGCAAAATAGCTCGAGTTCAACGTTGTTCAGACAGTGGCTTTATTCAATCGCTACATCTGGAAAGTGGCGAAGAGATTGAGGGAGACTTATTTGTCGATTGCACAGGCTTTAAGGGGTTACTGATAGAGGGAGCGCTAGGCGCTGGTTATGATGATTGGTCCCACTTGCTGCCTTGTGATAGCGCTCTTGCTGTTCCGTCCGAACGACATGAAAAAACCGCACCTTACACGCGCTCTATTGCACACGATGCGGGTTGGCAGTGGCGAATACCTCTACAGCACAGGAATGGTAACGGTCACGTGTACAGCTCGCGCTATATCAGTGATGATCAAGCCTGTGAGACCTTGTTGTCAAACTTAGATACCAAACCACTAGGCGACCCTAAGCTGATTAAGTTTACTACGGGCAGAAGACGTAAGCAGTGGTATAAAAATGTAGTCGCAGTAGGTTTATCAAGTGGGTTCTTAGAGCCCCTCGAATCCACCAGTATTCACCTTATCCAATCTGCAATCGTTCGCTTAATTCAATTGTTTCCGCATAATGGTTTTGCCCCAACGCTGGAATCTGAGTACAACAAGCAGTCTGAATTAGAATTTGAACAAATTAGAGATTTTCTTGTTTTGCACTACAACGTAAACGAGAGAACCGACAGTGCTTTTTTCAATGATATGCGAAATATCACATTGCCTGATTCTCTTGCACACAAGATTGAATTGTTCAAAGAAAGCGGTAATTTGCTACGCGAACAAAATGACTTGTTCCTTGAGAGTTCATGGCTACAGGTTATGTACGGGCAGGGTATTATGCCAATGGATTATCACGGATTAGTAAACAGTGTTCCTGACTCACAATTAAATCAAATGTTAATGAGATTGTTGGAAATTAAAAAAGAGCCAATCACTAAACTTCCAACCCATGATGAATATATTAACGGTATGGTTGCAAAGTATAAGCGTTCAATGAATTCATAAATTCAGCGAGTTACGGATCTATACCGCATTTCTATAGATATGATAATCACAATTTGAAAAAGCAGCCATTTGGCTGCTTTTTTGTTTTTGTTGGTTATTTGTTGCTATTTAGATTGATTTTGCTCCCTAATTTAAAAATATGTTGCATACATGTAAATGAATACGTATGCATAGCATTGCTCCCTTTTTATACAAAACAGTAGTATTTGGTGTTGAACCATAAGAGGCATTTTGGGGTGTGGTAGTCCTAAAAGTGTCGATAATAAACAAGGAATGGGACACCAATGAAAACATTCAAACCCAGCACCATCATGGCGGCCTTGATAAGTAGTGGGGTTGCCTTCAGCGCACTTCCACTCTATGCCCAAGAGTCTCCAGACACCTCAGTAGACGAAGTTGAACGGCCACAGGAAGATACCCTGGAACGTATTGAAGTACGTGGTTTCAGTACCAGCTTAATCCAATCATTAAACCAGAAGCGTTTCTCTGATACGGTTTCTGAACAAATATCCGCAGATGATCTAGGCGGGCTTCCAGATGTATCTATGGCAGATGCACTGACGCGCTTGCCGGGTATTTCAGCAGTACGTACCGGTGGCCAAGCAGCACAAATTAACATTCGTGGTTTGTCAGGCGACTTCGTGTTTTCTACATTAAACGGTAGAGAGCAAGTTTCTACAAGTGGTAGCCGCGCTATTGAGTTTGACCAATATCCGTCTGAACTTATCAGTGAAGCTGCGGTTTATAAATCACCCAAGGCATCGCTTATTGAAGGCGGTATCGCAGGTACGGTAGAGCTAAAAACAGCATCGCCTCTCGCTATTGAAGAGCAACACAAGTTCAGCGCGAACATGCGTGGAATGTATAATGACCGTGCGTCAGAGATAAGTGACGCTACAGAATACGGCCATAGGCTGAGCTTCTCTTATCAAGGAAAATTCCTTGATGATACGCTTGGTGTTTCATTAGGTTATGCTCGTCTATTTCAGCCGAGTGTTTCTACTCAGTTCATTGGTTTAGCTTACAACGGGCAAGTCGATGTAGATGGACTAGAGGGTGATACTGACGGCCCTTCAGAATGTCCCAATTGTGAACTCATTTCAGAAGGTTTTGAAATGCAGCACAAGGGCGGGGAAGAGACTCGCGATGGATACGTCGCTGCATTTGAATGGGCGCCTATCGATACGTTCACATTAAAAGCTGATGCATTTGTCTCAAAATTTGATTCAGAAGCCTTTGCTCGTGGTTTTCGAGTTAAGTTAGGCGGCATTAATGCTGGGATCACAAATCCAGTTGTGGTTAACAACAGCGTAATTGGCGGTACGTTTTCTAGAACCGATAGCAGCTTTACCCGTGTTGAGTTGGTAAACGACGATAACCAAGACTTTGATAGCGTTACCAACTTAGGAGTTAATGCAAGCTGGGAGATTTCATCCGATTTAGCGGTACAGTTTGACGTATCACGTTCAAGTGCTGAAAGTGACTTCAGAAACGGCTTACTGTGGTCGCTTGTTGGCGAAGACGCAACAGCAGCAAATCCAGTCTTCGACGAAAACGTTCAAATATCTTATTTGCTTAATGGTCTAAACCTGCCCGATATTGGTTTTAACCAAACTGATGCATTTACCGATTTGGACCGTGTGATGGTCAGTAAGTACGGTATCTATCCTTATGAAAACAAAGATGAACTAGACGCCTATCGTGTAGATTTTCAATATTATGTCGATGCACCCATTATTTCAGGGTTTGAGTTTGGTTATCGTTATTCTGACCGAGAGTACAATAATGACCGCTCTGTATTTGAGTACGGAAATGACAGTGCGTTTTCGGTAAGCGAGCCACCGCTGCGCTTAACTTCAGACATGGTTGAGCAGGTAAATTGGAGTGGTGATTTTGATTACTTCCCAAGTTATCTATCTGTTGATCTGGACAGTGCACTAAATGCATGGTTCCCGGGTGGCAGACCACAGCCAGTTCAAACGTGGGGTCCAGGCGCCGCAGGTGTAATTAATGGCCCTGGAACAGGACCCGCTACAGCGTGGACGTTGCAAGAAAGCGGCGATGTTTTTGAAACCGTAAATTCAGCTTACTTAATGGCTACCATCAATACGGAAATAGGTAGCATTCCGATAACAGGTAATATCGGTGTACGTTACGTTAAAAGTAAGCAAAGCTCGACTACGCTACAGCGCGCTACACAATTAATTGAAGACTTGGAGACGGGCACATCGGTTGAAGTTAGTGACCCAACTGCAGGCGCACAAAACATCACTGACGACGTTGGGTTAATCAACAACTTCTATCGCCCAGCTTTAATAAGTCACGAATATTCTGACGTTTTGCCTTCAATAAACCTCAACTTTAAACTTACAGATGACACACAACTTCGTGTAGCAGCTGCAAAGGTTATGGGTAGAGCGCCTATCAATCGTTTTGCCGCAAATGCATCTACTACTATTGAAACGGTTACCGCCTTCCAAGACAGAGATTCTGGGGAAATTACTCTTTCTAATCCGACGGCACGAGTTAGTGGTAATGCGCGTAACAGCCCTTACTTAGAGCCTTTCTACGCAACGCAGTATGATGTTTCATGGGAATATTATTTCTCAGATACGGAAGGTGCACTTGTAGTAGCAGGTTTTTACAAGGACATTGAGTCATTTGTAGAAGATATCGAAATTGAACCTTACGATTTTGAAGCTAACGGTATTGTTATTCCTGACAACGTAAGCGTACCGGTTTACTTGACGCCAGAGTTTGCCGGTCAAGAAGCTGAGCTAGCTCTGGATGATAACGGCGACCCTATCTTTATTACTGTGCCTACTGAAAATGGTAGCTATAGCACTGCGGTAAATAACGCTGAAGGCGGATATATTCGCGGTCTTGAAGTCGCTTATACGCAAATTTACAGCATGCTACCTGGTATGTGGTCTGGATTAGGCGTAAGCGCAAGTTACTCTTACACCGAAAGTGAAATTCAGCGCACACTGGGCGACGGTGTTTATGCTGCTAATTTACCGGGGCTTTCTGAAAACGTGGCAACACTAACCGTTTTCTGGGAATACGAAGGCTTCGAAACCCGATTGTCTAGCCGTTACCGCGACGCGTTTGTTTCGCAACAGGTAGCAGTAAACGACCAAGTAGTTAACTTTGATGAAGAATTGGTAATAGATTACCAAGCGTCTTATGAAATTAACGACAATTGGAGTGTACTGTTCCAAGTTAACAACTTAACTGACGAGCCTACAAAGAGCTATTTCGCATCAGAAGAACAAACCGGCACCATTCAATACTTCGGCACGCAATATTACCTAGGGATGACTTACCAACTATGAGACACAGCATCTTAGGCTATCTATTTAGCGACTTTAAAAAATATTCGGTTGCCGAGCAAAGCGAAGATATTCAGGAGAATTCTATGTTTACTAAAAAAAGAGTAGTGCGCGCAGCGTTGCTCATAGTAGGCGCTTATACACTAGCTGGTTGTGGAGGCTCAGGCGTTGAGTCAGGCACAAATGACCTGTTAACCTGTGAGGTGCCTAACGTACCTAACGCAGCAGGTACAGATTGTGAACCACCACCACCTATTCAATGCGATGCGCCGTTAGTACCTAATGAAGCAAATGATGCATGTGAGGCTGGTGCAGATCCTAGCTTACCTGCACCAGTATTCACTCCCTCAGCTAATCAAGCAGTGTTGTACTATAACCGCGCTGCAGTGGATGCGGATAATTCTAGCAACGATGCGGCTTATGAAGGCTGGAGATTACATACTTGGAACAATGACGCATGTGATGCTTATGCCGATGCAGACACTGATTGGGCAAACGGACGTATTCACAGCGGCATCGATCCAAACTACGGAGCATATTGGATTTTAGAGCTCAAGGAAGGGTACGGAAGCTGTCATAACTTTATCATTCACAAAGGTACCGATGACGCTGGTAAAGAAATGGGAGGCGGTGATTTCAAAGGTTCGCTTGTACAAGACGATGAAACCTTTGTACGCATGAACTTTACCCTTTCTGGTGAGCCAACAATATTTGAGTTCCCCATAATGTCGCTTGGTCCTCAACCTGTGGATATAGAAGGATTTGGTGCACATTGGTTAGACGCCAACACTATTTTATGGGACGTACCTGAAACGGTTTCAGAGGTAAAGCTTCACTATTCAGCGCAGGCTGATTTAGAGAGCACACTTGATGAGGGGATCAACGGTACTCAAGTAACCTTAATGAGTACAACGCTTACCGAGGAGCAATCTACCCGCGCGCCGCATTTATCTTCTATGCAAGCATGGGAAGGTGACTGGTCGGTAGAAGATGCCAAAACGGTATTGACGACACAAGCGGTTGTTGGGGGATATGATGCTGACGGGACGCTAGTAGCTGCAACAGGTATCCAATTAGCTAATGCTATTGACGCCCTGTACACCTTAGGGGAAGACGATGCTGACGAAGCTCAACTTGGCGGAATCTACACTGACGCAGGTATAACTGCTGCACTGTGGGCACCTACTGCTTCAAATGTTGACCTTTTACTTTATAACGACAACAAGACATTAAACCAACGTATTGAAATGGTTCGTGACGATACCTCAGGTGTTTGGCGCCATGAAGGTGATATGTCGCTTGACCGTCAGCTTTACCGTTATGAAGTCACTGTTTATCACCCGATTACGGGCAAAGTAGAGACACTGCTTGTAACAGACCCATATTCTGTATCACTAAGCACAAACGGCCGTTTCTCGCGCTTTGTAAATCTAGCGGATGATGATTTAAAACCTGAAGGGTGGGATTCTCACACCATCCCTACGGTTGAAAATTACGAAGACGCAGTTATTTACGAAGGTCACATTCGTGATTTCAGTGTGCGTGATATGTCGACTTCTGAAGAAAATCGAGGTAAATACCTTGCCTTCACGGAAGAAGGTACAGCGCCGGTCGTACACCTTAAAAAGCTAGTTGAGGCAGGGCTTACCTACTTCCATATCCTTCCAGCGAATGACATCGCAACCATTGACGAAGACCCTACTAAGACCGTTGATTTGTATGATACGGTAGGCAAATTGTGTCGCTTAAACAGCGGTGCGGCAGTGTGTGAAGAAGAAAGCGCAAACGCACTGCTAATCGATGTTTACAATTCTTATGATCCACTATCTGAAGCGGGCAAGGCACAACAGCTTACTAATGATTTGCGGAATCTAGATACGTTCAACTGGGGCTATGACCCTCATCACTTTAACGCGCCAGAAGGAAGTTATGCGTCAAGTGCAGAAGGTGTTGAACGAATAGTAGAAATGCGCGCAATGATCCAGGCGCTTCACGAGATGGGACTTCGTGTTGCATTAGACGTTGTATACAACCACACTAATGCATCGGGTGTTTTCAGCAAGTCAGTTTTAGACAAAGCGGTACCGGGCTACTATCACCGTTACGAAGTGGATACTGGTGCGATTGTTCGTGAAACATGCTGTGATGACACCGAACCTCGTAATGTCATGATGGAAAAATTCATGAAAGACTCACTGCTTATGTGGACTGAACACTATAAGTATGACTCTTTCCGTTTCGATATTATGAGCCAAGCCACTAAAGACACCATGGTGCGCTTACGTGATGCTGTTCATTCTATTGACGAAGACAATTACTTTTATGGGGAAGGTTGGACCAAAATAGACCGTGGTTACGAGCAGGCAAGTCAGCTGAATATGGCCGGTACAGAGATTGGTACCTATAACGACCGTATTCGTGAGGCTATTCGTCAGGGCGCTATTTTCAGACCAGAAGATGAAGGGTTATTAAGTGCTCAAGACCGTGTGAAAATGGGCATGATAGGCACGTTGAAAGACTATGTATTAGAAACGTCTTCAGGCAGTGCTGGTGCGACAAGTAACTTGGGTGGCTATGCTGAAGACCCAGCAGATATCATTAACTACGTGTCAAAGCATGATAATGAAACACTATGGGATCAATTAAACTATACGCTTCCGCAAGATATCACGCTAGAGCAGCGGGTTCGTGCACAAAACGTAGCTATGGGTATCAACCTTGTATCTCAAGGCATTCCATTCCTGCAAATGGGCGGCGACATGCTTCGCTCCAAATCAATGGATAGAAACACTTATGATGCCGGAGATTGGTTTAACTATGTGGATTTCACTTACGAGACCAATAACTGGAATGTAGGCTTACCGCTAGCACAGGACAATGAAGCCCGTTGGGAAGAAATGGGTGAGTTTATTTATAGTCCGAACCGCGCTGCGTCGATGGCAGATATCATGTTCGCCTCAGACGTGTTTGCAGAGTTGCTAAACATTCGTATGACAAGTCCATTGTTTAGATTGACCACCGCTGAAGACATTATCGATCGTATTGGTTTCCACAATATCGGTGAGCGCCAGCAACGTGGCCTCATTGCGATGAGCATTGATGACGGCGTATCGGAAAACAGCGATGAGTCTCGTCAAGATCTAGACATGATGAATGATGCGATTATGGTGCTAGTGAATACGGGATATGAAGAGAAGTCTATCACCGTCAACACTGCAACGGGCTTTTCGCTCCATGCCACACAAATAAATTCAGTTGATGCCACGGTACGCGGCGCTACCTTTGTTGAGGGTGAAGACGGTAACGGTACCTTCACCGTTCCTGCGCTTACCATTGCCGTGTTTGTTAAACCGCAATCTGGCGCCCAAGGTTATGGTCTTTCAGCGTTTGCTACGTCCGGTGCGCCTGATGTTGTCCCTTACGGTGACACCGTTGCTTACCTTCGTGGAGACATGAATGGTTGGTCTACTAATGACGCGTTTACGTATCAGGGTGATGGTAAATACACGGTTACTGCTATGCTAGAAGGCGGTGTAACCTATGGGTTTAAGTTCGCGTCTGAAGATTGGAGTACGGTAAACTTTGGTGCTGCAGATGGTGAAGACGGGGCGGTAATTGCGGGTGAAGAAAAGGTACTTGCACGCACTAATACGAACTTGTCCTTTACACCTACTATCAGTGCTACCTATCTGTTTACCGTCGATGCTACTGACAGTGAAGCACCAATCTTAACGGTAGAAAATGAAGAGCCCTATGTTGGCACACCGGTGTATCTTCGTGGTGCAATGAACGGTTGGGGTACAGATGAGGAGTTCGCGTACCAAGGCGGGCGCATTTACACTTTCGCTCGTGAAATTGAGCCTGGTACTTACGAGTTTAAAGTGGCTTCTGAAGATTGGAGTACCGTGAACTTCGGTGCATTCTCAGCAGATGACGCGGATCGAAACCTTGCTCCGGGTCAAACTCTAGGTCTCGCTGCAACTAACGATAACCTTATCTTGAACATTGAAACTGCAGACCGCTATGTGTTTGTTTTCAACGTGACTGATTTAGGTGCGCCTACTATTGGTGTATTTAAAGAAGCGTTTTGGGGAGACACTCAAGTCTATATCCGTGGCGGTATGAACGGATGGGGTGCGGTAGATATGTTTGAATATCAAGGAGAAGGTGTTTACAGCGCTGACATCGAGTTGAGCGCAGGTAGCATTGAATTTAAGGTCGCCTCTGAAGACTGGTCGACGGTAAACCTGGGTAATCCTAATGACGCAGCAAGTAATGTTGTTATTCCAGGTGAGCCTAAAATATTAGGTGCGAGTAACAACAACCTTATGATTGAAGTTTCTGAGTCAGGACTTTATGAATTTATGGTGTCTGGACCTGATGGTAACGCGCCTACTTTAACGGTCACGAAAAAGTAAACTCGGCAGGCCTTTAATAGGTCAATTTACAAAAGCCGATAATTTAAAAACCGCGTCATAGTACGCGGTTTTTTGTATTTGGCACATCTCTTGATTCTCTGTAATATGAACCTAATTTAAGTGGTCATACCAGAATGGTTGAGTTAATTCAAAAGGAGATGAATATGAAACGTGCACTTGTTGTCGAGGGTGGCGCAATGCGTGGAATATTTGCAGCAGGCGTGCTAGATAAATTCATGGAACATGATTACCACTCGTTCGATTTCGCGATCGGGGTTTCTGCGGGCGCAACCAATCTATCGACTTATGTTTCAAAAATGCATGGTCTGAGCAAAACCATTATTACGCAATACGCCACAAAGCGTGAGTTTTTCAGTCCTATTCGATTTATTAAAGGCGGGCATATGACTGATGTCCACTGGCTATGGCACCACTGTAAAGAAGCAATGAATATTCCTTCCCCAGGTGAAAAGGGCAGTATGCCGCTATATGTAGGTATAACTAACGCAGAGTCTGGTGAGTGCGAATATGTAAAGGCTACGAAAGATAATGTAGACGATTTAATGGTAGCCTCGTGTGCGCTACCTACAGCTTATAGAGATGAGATTTCGATAAACGGTACACGATATTTAGATGGGGGCGTTGCAGACGCGATTCCTGCTATCCAAGCGTACAGAATGGGCGCTCGGGACATTACGGTTATTCTTTCACAGCCATTGGGTTTTACCAAGCCAGAGGTGAAGTCTGTGTGGCTAATGCAAAAAATGTATGGGAATCAGCCGGCAATACTGAAAAAAATGCTACAACGTGCTGCTATCTATAACGAAACGCTAAACTTCCTTAAAAATCCCCCTGAGGATTGTAACATCAGAGTAATAGCACCTGATGAGGCCTTTTGCGTTAAACGATTGACGATGGATAAGAAAAAGTTGTTGCGCGGTTATGGTCAGGGGAGGCGGATGGCACGTCGGTATCTCAAGCTTACCGATCAAATTAACAGTAGAGAGAAGCGAAAGACGGCATAGCAACCTTATTTTTATGTCGACGAGGCTCATACCCTGTATGTAATTCGCAACAAACGACAAAAATTGCTGGGTTATTTGCCCGGCTTTTTTTTTGAGCTAAAAAACTACATCCAATTCAATGCGTTAATCTGTTTCAAATTGGCAACACTAAGTTTCTGAAACACATAATTAAGCGGAAAAATGGTTTGTAAAATGTGCTCTTTAGCCCAGCAAAGACACAGAAAGTGAAGTCGTGAAATTGTTTACGACTAAATGAACTCACTAATTCAGCATCCCCAAAAAAAATCTAAATGTCTAACGTGGTGAAAATCATAGTGTTTTCCGAACGGGCTAGTTGTGGAACGTGTAAACATTGCACTAACATGCAATATTTTCATGAATCTGGTCTGCATCTTGCTGAACAGAGGAAAACTAAATCTATTATCTTTTAGCTCGCTGGATAGTTAATTGCGACTGGTTAAGCACATTACAGTACAAAATAGAGATCATTCCTTAAGAATGGCTAAGTGTACCGTTCACATGTTTAAACTTATAAAAGAAATAGAAAATAAAATAAGCCAACGTTTCTAACACCGAAAGTCGCAAAAAGTAATAAAAATACGTCTATATGTCGTGCTTTTCACGATGTTTGTTGCTTTTTGTCGGAATGTTTATTAATACTTAAGGTTAGTTTTCGCTAACGTGTATAGAAGCACTTAGAATAACGTGGCAATATCGAATTCTAATAGATAAAAATGCTAATAAAAACGTGCAAATAGCGAATCAGAAAATTTCAATTGGGTTGGTAAACCCTAAAAACCCAGTAAACGTTGCTTCTATATTGCGTGCTGCAGGCTGCTATGGCGTGGCCAGTGTTTTCTACACTGGGCAACGCTATCGATTTGCCAAAGACTTCAACGCAGATACAAAAGCATTCCATAAAGTCATTCCGACAATTGGGGTTGAAAGTTTACGAGAAGTTGTTCCAGAAGGTGCATCTGTGGTTGCGGTTGAGTTAGTTGAAGGCGCAACTCCACTACCTTTGTTTGAGCATCCGGATAATGCATTTTATTTGTTAGGCCCGGAAGATGGGAGTATTGGCGAAGACATCCTGTCTTGGTGCGATCATGTCGTCTACGTACCTACCTATTCATGTATGAATTTGGCAGCAACCGCTAACGTGTTGCTCTATGACCGTTTATCAAAGTCTGATTATGTAAGTGGTGACGCGCTTATCAGACAAAGCAGAGATACGAATAATAAATCCAAAATTAACTAGTAAGTTCAAATAAGGCTGTCGTTGCGAACAGGAAGTTACCCACAAGCCTAAAAATAAATTAAATCAGGGGAGCTTTGCGTTGAATATGAGAACAATGAACGCAGTTCGGGCGTTTAATGGCGCCGTGTCTAACAGTTTAAACCGACTACCAATCAACTTTTCAAAAGTGCTTCCTAGTCGACTCTCACTTGAAGAAAGCATTTCTAACTTCTTCTTTAGCCGTTACGAACTTGTGATTGCTAACGAAGAAAGCGAAAAGCAAGTAAGCTACAAAACTCGACACAAAGTGTATTGTGAAGAGATGAACTTCGAGCAAAAAAACGCTGCCGCGTTGGAAAAGGATAGGTTTGACGATAGAGCAATAAACTGCTTTATCAAACATCTACCGACAGGGGAATGTGCGGGTACGATCAGGTTAGTTCTGCCAACCGAAGCTGGTCTTGCGCTTCCACTTGAAGAGAAATGTGCAGAGGTGATTAATGATGACTCGTTACTCCCCTCTAATTTATCGCCTCAAAGTGTCTGCGAAATTTCACGTTTAGCAATACCCAGAGAATTCAGAGTACGCCAGTTTCGCTCTAAAATATTACCTTCTCAAACGCTGGACAAAATCAAACAGAAGAAGAGTGTTCCATTCAACTTGGAGCAATTTCCATACCTTTCAATAGCGCTGTATTTGATGGCAACTAGCGTATGTCTTCACCTTAATGTCAAGCACGCATACGTTTTGATGGAGCCGAAATTAGCACGTAGGATGAAGGCTTTTGGTATCAATTTTAATTCGGTAGGTGAGGCTATTGAGTTCAACGGTAAGCGAGTTCCTTATCGAGTTTCTCCTAATGTTTTAATTTCAGAATTGGCAAAGCCTCTAAGAGGTTTTCACCAAAAGATCCACTCTGAACTTCACAGTGCTCTAAATTCAATTAGCGATGTAGCCATGCCAACGATTCAGCCTTCTCAGAAACCGTTGCGCGTAGCCAGGGCTGCATAGCGCTTTATTTGTTATTAATGATAGTGCGCCGCCCCAATGGGCGGCTTTTTTATGTCTGAATACGTATGCATGTTTTTTAACATCCGGTTAACGCGTATCCTGTCAGCATGATTCACGTTTTTAACAATGATTACCATGTCAAATTTTCAATTCCGTTTTTCTCTTAAACCTTTGTCAGTTGCTATGCTTTCAATGGGGTTAACAGCGTGTTCAGGACCATCAACACCGGTGAGCAATAAAAATACAGCAGGAAAAGAGGCGAGTCATACAGTGCTTAGTCAGAGCAGCGGTTCGTCAACCGTAAGTGATTCGGCTGAAAGACAAGGGAAGCCTGTGGTTTATCAGGTATTCACTCGTCTTTTTGGAAATGCTAATTCAAATAATAAGCCTTGGGGCACAATTGAGCAGAATGGCGTGGGTAAATTTAGCGATTTTACTCCTACGGCACTCGAGGCTATTAAATCTTTGGGCACAAGCCACATTTGGTATACGGGTGTGCCACACCATGCCGTTATCAACGATTACACTGATTACGGTATTTCAAACGATGACCCAGATGTAGTTAAAGGGCGAGCGGGCTCTCCCTATGCAGTGAAAGATTACTATAACGTAAACCCAGACCTTGCTGATGACCCTGCAAAACGACTTGAAGAGTTCGAAGCGTTAATAGCTAGAACTCACGCTGCGGGAATGAAAGTAATTATCGATATCGTGCCTAATCATGTTGCCCGTGACTACCATTCGCTTTCTGCGCCTGAAGGCGTAAGCGATTTCGGCGCGCAAGACGACACTTCTGTTGAGTACGCCCGTGATAATAATTTTTACTATGTAGTGGGTGAAGCGTTTCAAGTGCCTACAGCTGAAAACTATCAACCTTTGGGGGGCGAAGCTCACCCTTTAGCAGATGGTAAGTTTGATGAGTTTCCTGCAAAGTGGACGGGCAATGGCGCAAGAGCCGCGAAGCCTGATATAAACGATTGGTATGAAACGGTAAAAGTGAATTATGGTGTTAAACCAGATGGTTCTTATGATTTTCCAATTTTACCTGAAGAGTACAGCGACAAAAGCGTCGAAGAGCATGCCGCATTTTGGGAAGGCAAGGACGTTCCTGATTCGTGGTACAAATTCAGAGATATTGCTCATTATTGGATTGATAAAGGCGTTGACGGTTTCCGTTACGATATGGCTGAAATGGTTCCGGTAGAGTTTTGGTCATTTCTAAATAGCAGTATCAAACAAAAAGCGCCAGATGCATTCTTGTTAGCGGAAGTCTATCAGCCAGATAAATATCGTGCGTATATACACAAGGGTAAAATGGACTACCTCTACGATAAGGTGGGCTTTTACGACACATTAAAAACTATCATGCAGGGTAATGGAGACGTTAGCCAACTGGTTGCTACTCATAATGAAATCAGTGATATCGCCCCTCATATGCTTCATTTCTTAGAAAATCACGATGAGCAACGTATCGCCAGCCCTGACTTCGCCGGTAGCGCCCAAAAAGGCAAGCCAGCGTTAGCAGTAAGTGCACTTATCAGCAGTTCGCCTACGCTATTGTACTTTGGTCAAGATGTGGGCGAAGACGGTAGCGAAGAGACAGGTTTCGGAGACCCGACGCGTACGTCAATTTTCGATTATGTAGGCGTACCTGCCCATCAGCGTTTTATGAACGAAGGCAAATTTGATGCAGGGAAATCTACCAAAGAAGAAAAAGAACTCCACAATTTCTACAAGGACGTTATGGCAATTGCTGCCACTAATCCAGCCATTACTGGTAAATACCAAAGCCTTCACGCGCTGAATCTTGATGTGACAGACTCGGCCTACAGTGAGCAGCAGTTTGCTTTCATTCGTGCTAAAGAAGACCATGGCTTTGTGGTCGTGGCTAACTTCAGCGATAAGCCTACTGGATTGGTGAAACTAACCGTACCTTCTGAGGTTTTAGGGGATGATAACGAGAATATCACGCTGAAACCTCTGTTATCTCATGAAGCCTTAGCATTGGAAAAAGATGGCGTTAACTACAAAGCGTCGTTTTCAATGGAAGGGCTCGAAACTAAAGTGTTCGCCTTTTAAGCCTCTTTTTACATTAAAACTGTTAGTTAACGCGAAACACCATGTTTTTTTACATGGTGTTTCGTGAATACGTATGCAGAGCATTGGTCAGATAGACCGAGCAAGGTAGTATCTCACCACCATCTTGTACTTAACGTATTTTTAACATGGGGTTGAAGTGCTTAAACGTAACAGTGTAACTAATGCCGGTAGCCGAATAAAAACATTCAAGCAACAATGCGCGACTCCGCTGCTTATCGGCTGCATCACAACATTCCCAGTGTTTTCAGTTCAGTCTTCAATAAACAACGGCATTGAAGTTTACCCGCCCAATTGGTGGGTTGGTATGCAAAATAGTAACGTTGAATTGATGGTTTATGGCGATGATGTTGCTGATGATACTGTTTCAATAGCGAATGGCGATGTAATTATTAAACATAGCCAAGCCCTTGATAGTGAAAATTATCTTTTTATAACGCTAGATACCTCGAAGGCAAGTGCACAAGAGTTAGTTATAAAGCTTACTGACAGCGATGGTTCAATTCGCGATTTCTCTTATGTGTTGAAGGAAAGAGAACAAGGCTCAGCATCACGAGAAGGCTTCGGGCCTGCCGATGCTATTTATCTTATCGCACCCGACCGATTTGCCAACGGCAATAAAGAAAATGATAACGTCGAGGGTTATGGCGACCCTGCAGACCGCTCGTTTAAAGGGGGGCGCCACGGTGGCGATATTCAAGGTATCGTAGATAACTTAGACTACATAAGGGATATGGGTTTTACCCAAATTTGGACTATGCCCATGCTGGAAAATGCCATGGACAAGTATAGCTACCATGGTTATTCCACAACGGACTACTACAAAATAGACCCTAGGTTTGGTTCCAACGATGAATTTATCGCGTTAAGCGCTAAAGCAAAATCCAAGGGTGTCGGTATTATAATGGATATGGTACTCAACCATATTGGTAGTAACCATTTATGGATGAAAGATACGCCTTCACACGACTGGATCAATAATAACGGAAAGTTTGTAGGAACGACCCATAAGCGAGAAGCGCTACATGACCCACACGCAATAAATAGTGATATTAAAGGGTTTAGCGACGGTTGGTTCGTGCCAACCATGCCTGATTTAAATCAGCGCAATCCGCATCTAGCGAACTACCTTATTCAAAATGCGATTTGGTGGGTTGAAAGCGCTGGGCTTAGCGGTATCCGTGTAGATACTTACTCTTATCCCGATAAGGCGTTTCTGAGCCAATGGACAAACCGCATAATGGATGAGTACCCGAATTTCAATATAGTAGGGGAAGAGTGGTCAGTTAATCCTGCAATCACGGCATATTGGCAGGCGGGTAGCCACCGTCACGACGATTACGATAGCGCATTACCATCGGTTATGGACTTCCCGCTTCAAACAGCTGTAGTTAAAGCCTTGAGTAGCGACGAAAGTTGGAATTCTGGTTTTATTTCCGTATATGAAACCTTAGCCACTGACTTCCTGTATGGCGACCCTAATAATCTAGTAATCTTTCCTGATAATCACGACATGAGCCGTATCTTTACACAACTTGGTCACAATAAAGACAAGTGGAACATGGCAATGACGCTATTTCTTACTACGCGCGGTATTCCGCAAGTCTTTTATGGAACAGAAATTTTGATGAGCAATGAAGGCAGTGACGACCATGGTATTATTCGCTCTGACTTTCCAGGCGGGTGGCCTTCCGATAGTGATAAAAATGCGTTTACAGGTCATGGCTTAACGGACGACGAACGTTGGGCACAGCAGCGTATAAAAGCATTACTTCAATTGCGTCAATCGCATCCTTCACAGTTTCAAGGCCTGTTTAAGCATTATGCGCCTGAAAATGGGGTTTATACCTATATTCGTGAAACCGATAAGAGTGAAGTAGGCACTGCCGCAGAGGCAAATACTACGCAGTCTGATAAAATCATGGTTATTTTAAACAAAAAGGCTGTCAAACTGTCTTTGAGCAAGTATGCAGAGGTATTGAGTAACAATCAGACATTAACGCGACTGAGCGATGGAAAGTCTTTTAAGGCGTCGGAAACCTTGAACTTACCTGCAATGTCAGCCAGCGTCTTCATCGTTCAATAATCGTATTAATTATAGTAAAACAATAAATAGAGCAAAATATGCAAGCAACTCAACCACGCCTTTCTTTCTGGCAAATCTGGAACGTCAGTTTTGGCTTCCTAGGTGTTCAATTTGGCTTTGCACTGCAAAACGCAAACGTAAGCCGTATCCTATCTGACTTAGGGGCAGATCTACACTCGTTATCTCTATTTTGGCTCGTTGCGCCAATCATGGGGTTAATCGTTCAGCCAATTGTAGGTTCAGCATCTGACAGAACGTGGAATCGATTAGGTCGCCGTCGTCCGTTTATTCTCGCCGGTGCCATAGCTGCGGTACTGGGCATGATCTTACTGCCTAATGCTCCCATTTTTGTCGCGTTTTTAGCTCCTATGATTATGGGGGCATTGATGGTTGCACTTATGGATGCGTCGTTCAACGTATGTTTTCAGCCGTTTCGTTCATTGGTGTCTGACATGGTACCTCCGTCACAACGTAACGTGGGTTATTCTATTCAGTCGCTACTCATTAATATCGGCGCGGTGATAGGCTCTATTTTACCATTTGTATTAACCAACGTTATCGGCCTTGAGAATACGGCACAAATGGGTGAAGTTGCACCTTCTGTCGTGTGGGCGTTCTACATCGGCGCCACCGTACTGTTGGGGACAGTTATTTGGACGGTTATTCGCACTAAAGAATATGCGCCAGAAGAATACAATCGCTATAAAGGGCTTACCGAAGAAGTACAAACAGCTGTTAATGCGCCAAAAGCACCGCTTGGACAACGCTTAAGTGAGTTTTTCACTTTAGTTAAAGATATGCCAAAAACTATGAAACAGTTGGCTGTTGTTCAGTTTTTCTCTTGGTTTGCGCTCTTCATTATGTGGGTGTATACCACACCTGCGATTACGCAGCACATTTGGAACGTTGACAAGCAGTGGTTTGACCCAGCTTATATTGCAGCAGCGCCCATGGTGCCTGAAACCATCATTATGGCTAAAGGTGCCGCCGGTGACTGGGTTGGAATCCTATTCGCTGCATACTCGGTGTTCGCCGCTATTTTCTCTATTTTCTTAGCAAAACTTGCTGATAAGTTTGGTCGCAAAATTGTATACGCTTCGTCTTTAGCACTAGGTGGCCTTAGCTATGTGAGCTTTTTGCTGTTCCAAGACCTGACAATGGTAAATGTAAACCTATTGATTACTGAAGTAACGGTACCACTGGGCGCAGTGAAGCTGTTAATTCCTATGATAGGTGTAGGTATTGCGTGGGCCGCTATTCTTGCTATGCCTTACGCGATGTTAGCCGGAGCGCTACCTGCAAATAAAACCGGCGTTTACATGGGTATCTTCAACTTTACCGTTGCTGCGCCACAAATTGTCTCTGGACTAACGGCGGGTTGGATCTTAAGTAGCGTATTCGATAACGACGCAAAATACATCATCGTTGTTGCTGGTATTTCTATGTTAATTGGCGCGGTGTCGGTGTTTTTCGTAAAAGAAGCCGACAAGCAAGAACTTGAAGTTGCGCAGGGAGCTTAATATGTCATTCAACCGAACAACAATTGCTTTAACTTTAGCCGGTCTTTTTTGTTCAGCTTGCTCGAGTACATCCGTACCTTCATCTCACAGCAAACAACAGAATAGCAACGCTATCGTAGGAACCAGCACGCCATTTGCCAGCGAAGCTGTGTACTTTGTTGTAACAGACCGTTTTGTAGATGGCGACCCTTCGAACAATCATGTAGATCAAGGCGGAGAACACCCTACATGGCAACTCCCCCTTGAAGGCCCAGAAGGCAAAAAGGCCTATGTGGGTTACATGGGTGGTGATTTACAGGGTATCTTAAATAATGCCGATTATATTAAAGACATGGGCTTCACCGCGGTATGGATGACGCCGGTGCACGATAACCCTGACTATGCTTTTAACGGCGATGAACCCATTACCTATGGTGGCGCATTTAAAGACGGCGGTAAAACAGGTTATCACGGCTACTGGGCTACAAATTTCTATAAAGCTGACGAGCATTTGGTTAGCGATAATTTAAGCGTGAGTGACTATACATCGAAAATGCGTCAACACGGACTTAAATCAGTGTTCGATATTGTGGCAAATCACGGCACACCAAGTTTCACCATGGAAAAGGACTTACCCGGCTACGGCGAAATTTATGATATGGATGGCAACTTGGTTGCTGATCATCAAAATTTAGCGCCTGAAGACTTAGACCCTGAAAACAACCCGCTACATAGCTTTTTCCATAATTATCCGGATTTAGTAAAGCTTTCTAACCTCGATGATGAAAATCCAGCTGTGCGCGATTACCTCATCAACAGCTATTTGTATTGGATTTCTCAAGGAGCTGATGCGTTTAGAATAGATACGATCAGGCATGTGCCTCATGCTTTTTGGCGTGAAGCGTCGGATCGCATACGCGCACAAAATCCTGACTTTTTTATGTTTGGCGAAGCATTTGACTACGAAGCTAACAATATTGCACAACATACGTTACCGAAAAATGGGGGCGTTAGCGTATTAGACTTCCCTATGCAAAAAGCCATGGTCAACGTATTTGAAAAGCCACTAGAAAGTGATTTTGCTGACTTACAGAAGGTGCTTCACCTTACACACGGCCCATATAGTAATCCGTATGAATTAACCACGTTTTACGATAACCACGATATGGCGCGAATTAATGCCACTGATGAAGGCTTTATCAACGCGCATAACTGGCTATTTACAGTTAGAGGCATTCCGGTAGTTTACATGGGCTCTGAAATTGGCTTCATGCGCGGCACGGCGGAACATGCAGGTAATCGTAATTATGTAGGTCAAGAGCGACTAGACCAAGCGAAAACCCATCCTATTCAGCAGGCGCTAACAAAAATTGCCAATGTGCGTAAAAACACCGTAGCGTTGCAACGCGGCGTTCAAGTTAATCTTGAACTTAACGGTCATCGTGCGGCGTTTTATCGTGTTGTTGATACTAAAGACGCGAAGCAGACTGCACTCGTATTACTTAACAAAGGTAATGTGGCAGAGTCGTTTGATATTAACGACTTTATGCAATCGGGCGAGTGGAAAGAGCAATTATCTGGTCAAACGCAAACCGTAAAACAAGGGGATGCGTTAACCGCTACGGTTGAGCCAAATGGCGTTCAGGTGTGGGTGCGTGAAGGAAAAGTAAGTAACAGTGAGTTACTTGCTCAAATTAAATATCAGTTGGCGCGTCAATAGAACGTTGTGGGGTAAACCCACATTGCTAAAAAGCCCCGAGCGTGAACCACTCGGGGCTTTTTTTGTTTGTATAGTCAACAGGCGTGGGTCGTAAACAGCTAAGGTTTATTCGCTGCCACAAGATTGACGAATAATGATGTCTGCAGGCATCAAGTAATCCTGCACTTCTTCATTATTGATGGCTTTCAACAGAGTATTCACCAGCAGTTCACCTGCAAGTTTAGTATTTTGCTGAACTGTCGTAAGCGAGGGTGTAGTGTAAGCTGACACAGCAATGTTGTCATAGCCGACCACGGCTACATCATCGGGCACATTTACTTTTGCCTGACGCAGAGCTCTTAGTACGCCCATTGCAATAAGGTCTGATGCACAGACAATCGCCTGAGGTAGTTCGCCACTTTGCAGTAATGATTTCACTGCTTCAGAACCCGCATCTTCGGTAGAAATAGCATCGCGCTGAACGCTAAACTGGTCTAACCCATGGGTTTTAAGCGTCTCAAAATAACCGTTAAAGCGCGCTTTGAATTCAGGGGCGTGGTCACCATTGTCACCAATAAAAGCAAACGAAGTCTTACCAAGACTAATTAAGTGGGAAGTTATACTTTGACCACCTTGGTAATTATCACACCCAATACTTACTCCCGGGTGGGCTTCATCAGGTGCGCCCCAACGAACGAAGTGGGTGCCTTGCGATTCAAGCTGAGCAACTTTGTTTTGGTAATCGGTGTAGTCGCCATAACCGAGTAAAATGATGCCGTCCGCTTTATTTGAATCCTCGTACTCGGCGTGCCAGTCATCGTCTAAATTTTGAAACGATACGAGAAGGTCGTAGTTCGCTTGAGCACATGCACGAGTAATACTACCAAGCATTGCCAAAAAGAACGGATTGATCATCGAATCATCAGACGTAGGATCTTCAAATAAGAGTAGGGCAATTGTGCTGCTCTTTTGTTTTCTCAGATTACTTGCGTTCTTATCTACTTTGTAATTGAGTTCCCGGGCAATACGCTGAACGCGATCACGAGTTTCTTGGTTTACTAACGGGCTATTATTTAATGCTCGCGATACCGTTGATTGAGAAACCCCTGCCAAATGGGCAATATCAAAAGAGGTTGCTTTTTCTTTCATAAACACCATGTTTTGCTGCTACGACATTGTTGTCGCGAAATTAGATTACCATATTTTTTTATTTCCGCGTGTTTTTTGCGACGTTGTCGCTTAAATGCTTTACAAGGTGAGCATGTCGCTTGCTCTTATTGGCAGTATGGCTGTGTTGACTAAACTGAATTTGTATAGAAAATTTCGCAGATCGCTCTTAATTCAACCACTTGTCAGGCTTCTTTGAATAAAACATGGTTGAAGTAAATGTGAGAGTGTTATACTCGTCGAGATTTTGAAATATTACGTGCATAAGGGGAACATGCGAATGGCCGAGACTGAACACCGTCCGACCAATTTTATCCGTCAGATTATTGATAAAGACCTGTCTAGTGGTCTGCATGACGCTATTAAAACTCGGTTCCCACCAGAGCCGAATGGTTTCTTACACATAGGCCATGCCAAGTCTATCTGCTTGAATTTTGGTATTGCGCAAGATTACACGGGCACGTGCAACCTTCGCTTCGATGATACCAACCCGGCGAAAGAAGACATCGCTTACGTTAATTCTATTAAAGAAGACGTTCAGTGGCTGGGCTTTACGTGGGACGGAGAAGCGCGCTACTCATCCAACTATTTTGACCAACTTCATGCATACGCGGTTGAGCTTATTGAAAAAGGCTTAGCTTACGTAGATTTTTCTACTCAAGACGTTATGCGTGAAATGCGTGGTACGCTTAAAGAGCCTGGTCAAAACAGCCCTTATCGCGATACAGACGTTGAGACAAACCTTCGTGAGTTTGCCAAAATGACGGCAGGCGAATACAAAGAAGGCGAGTGTAGTCTGCGCGCGAAAATTGATATGGCATCGCCATTCATGTGTATGCGCGACCCGGTTATTTATCGTGTTAAGCATGCACACCATCACCAAACAGGTGATAAATGGTGTGTATATCCAATGTACGATTTTACGCATTGTATCTCTGATGCCATAGAGGGTATTACCCATTCTCTATGTACCTTGGAGTTCCAAGACAATCGTCGTCTTTATGATTGGGTAATTGAGAACATCTCTATTGATTGTACACCGCGTCAGTATGAATTTTCCCGTCTCAACTTAGAGTACACTGTCTTAAGTAAGCGACGTCTTATTCAATTAGTTGAAGAGAATCACGTAAGTGGCTGGGATGATCCGCGCATGCCCACTATTGCTGGCTTGCGTCGTCGTGGCTATACACCTGGCTCAATCGTTGAATTTTGTAAGCGTATTGGTGTAACCAAAATGGATAACATGGTTGAAATGTCCATGTTGGAAGCCTGTATTCGCGATGACTTAAATGCTAACGCACCCCGTGCAATGGCTGTGCTAGACCCAATCAAACTGGTTATTGAAAACTACGATGAAGGCAAGACCGAGACATTGGTCGCGCCAAATCACCCCAATGATGAGAGCATGGGTACGCGTAACATAGGTTTTAGTCGCGAAGTGTACATTGAAGCAGAAGACTTCCGTGAATCGGCGAATAAAAAGTTCAAGCGTTTGGTACTAGATAAAGAAGTACGACTTCGCAATGCCTACGTCGTTAAAGCTAATCGCGTTGAGAAAGATGAAAACGGCAACGTAACTACTGTTTACTGTACTTATGACCCTGAAACCTTGGGCAAAGATCCGGCTGACGGACGTAAAGTTAAAGGTGTTATTCACTGGGTGGACGCAGCTACGGCACAGGCAGCAGAATTTAGACTGTATGACCGTTTATTTAATGTCCCTAATCCAGCAGCTGAGGAAAACTTCACCGATGCTATTAATCCTGACTCTTTGGAAATCAAACAGGGCTGGGTAGAAGCTGGGTTGGTTAACAATGTTCCTGAAGTTGGCGCGTGGCAGTTTGAACGTACTGGTTACTTCTGTGTAGACAAAGACAGCACAGACGAAAAGCCAGTTTTCAACCGTACAGTGGGTCTAAGAGACACATGGGCAAAAATGGGCGAATAAACACTCGTTTTAATATGTTCTAAATGTAGAAATTAAAAAACCGCTTAAGTGCTACTTAAGCGGTTTTTTTATTCTCAAAGTAAATAACACTGACTACTTTGGCTGGCAATCGAGCGATTGACCGTTTACGGATTTGCTGTCTTCACCCATTAGATAAAGATACATAGGCATGATATCTTCTGGGGTTTTCAAAGTTTCTGGGTTCTCAGCTGGAAAAGCTTGTGCACGCATATTTGTGCGAGTACCACCTGGGTTAATGCAGTTGAAACGAAGTGTTTTATTGCGGTATTCGTCAGCAAGGGTTTGCATAACACCTTCTGTTGCGAACTTAGATACGGCATAGGTACCCCAAAAAGCACGACCTTTTCTACCAACGCTAGAGGTTGTGAAAATGATTGAGGCAGACTCGGCTTTCTCTAGCGCCGGAATTAGCGCCTGGGTCATATAAACCATGCCGTTAACATTAATTTGCATAACGTCTTGCCATTCTTGAGCGTCAATGTCTTTAAACGCACTTAAGTGCCCTAAAATACTCGCATTGTGCAAGACACCATCTAGTCGTCCAAACTGGTCAATTATGGTTTGGGTCATTTGCTGATAATGAGAGGGCGTTGCACCTTTAATATCTAGTGGAACAATGGCTGGTTCCTCACCGCCTGCAGCAATTATCTCATCATACACGGCTTCAAGTTTAGACACAGTACGACCTAATAAAATACAAGTAGCGCCATGTGCAGCATACGTTTTAGCGGCCTGTGCACCAATCCCATCGCCAGCACCGGTGATAAGAATAACTTTGTCGCGCAATAAATCTGCTGGTGCGTTGTAATCGTTCATCGTATTCCTTTAAAAGGTTAATTTTTATCGCAATGATAAGGGTAGTTATACCGAATGTAGATTTAGACCCCAGATCATACCCAGCCTGACTCACAAGTAAAACAATGAATGAAAAATTCTTCAAACGTAAAAAAAGTTAACAAAAGTAGTTAACAAAACTTTGCAAAGTTGCAACAAAGTCAATAAGATTGAGGAAGATACAACTGGTCTAACATGTTTAAAACTATCAACTACACCTGTAAAGACAGGGTAGACCAAGCTACTTTTAATAGAGTTAAGTTTTAGACACAGAATAACAACAATGCTTGTAGGGAGTAGAGATGAGAAAACTCGTATTAAGTTCCAGTGTGGCCCTTGCGCTGGGTCTAGCAGGCTGTGGTGGCTCCGATGAAACCCTTTCCGACATTCAGGCCGATACAGAAGTCCAAACACCATTTTCACGAATCGTTTTCGACCCAGCAAATGGGAACTTAAACATTCCTAACGACCTTCTTATGCTTCCGGGCGATGATGGTTTCTTCGATTACACACTAAATATACCGGTTGATGACCCTACAGATTTTGGTGACCCGCAAAACGCACTAAATGTACTAGACGGTTGGTCTACTCAGCATCCATTTGTTATCAATGTTGAAACACCGGTAGGCGCATCGCTTGATGAGAGCACGCTGGCTTCTGGTGTTTTACTGTTTGAAGCCACGCTAGGGCTTGACCAAAGTGACCCAGACTGCGCACAAGTTACTACGCCATCAGCGGGTTGTAAGCTTGGCGATCAACTTACTTACGGCGTTGATTATGTTCTAAGCCTGGCTGACAGTAACACCATTACTTTCGTACCTCTTAAGCCGCTCAAAGCAGCGCAGGGCTACATGTTGGTGATGACTACTGATTTAAAAGACTCCTCTGGAAAATCAGTTCAAGGCTCTACAACATGGGATACAGTAAGACAAGATATTAACACCAACCCGCTATCTAGTGCTGCTCAGCTGCAATTACAAGGTTTGGTTAACTCATTGGTAAATCCTGTACTTGGTGCCGGTTTCGACCGTGAAGACATTACCTATGTGTCTGCTTTCACCACCCAATCGGTTGCGAATTCGTTAGATACTATCAAAAAGGTAATGATTAGCCGCTTTGCACAATTAGCTGCAGAGGGTAGTCCGGCTGCAGCAACAGCGCTTCCTGCTATCACAGTAGGCGATGCTGCGGCGGCGCCAAATGCTATGGAAGCATTAGGACTAGTTAATTCGACCGTTGTTGCTGGCGCGGTAGAGCAGGGTAAACAAGGTTTACCTGCGCAAGTACAGGCAGCAATTGATGCGACTGATTTCAGCGTTCTTGAAACCTGTGGTGGCCTAGTTGGTACAGTGTCAGGACAACTTGCAGCGCAGTGGGGTGGATTGAACGATTTTGCAGTGGCAATTTCAACGGGCATTCTTGCGCAAGCAGGTCCTTTCTGTGCTGCGCAGCGTTACGAAGGTAATATTGCACTGCCTTACTTCCTAGGCGTACCTAGCGCAGAAAACCCACTTGCTCCAGTCAACGACTTCTGGAAAGCAGCGTGTGACAGCGGCATTGTATTAGCTGGCGCTCCGCAGGAATTGCTCGCTGATGCAGAGCCTGGTCCAAATGCACAAATGTGTTCGGCACTGGGTCTTGCAGATGTGCGTATCAACGGCGAGATGTTGGACAACGCTAGAAACATTACTAAGTTCAATCCATACCCTCAGCCAACAGGTGGCAATATGGGTACTGAAACGCTAGACGTTCAGGTGACCATACCAGACCCGGCAATTGCGGGCGCGTTAGGCTTCCCAATCAGCATGCCTGAAGCAGGGTGGCCAGTGGTTATTTTAGCGCACGGCATTACCAGCAAGAAAGAAGATATGCTTGCTATCACAGGTACACTTTCTCTTGCGGGTGTCGCTTCGATTGCCATTGATCAACCATTACACGGTAGCCGTGGTTTTGATTTAAACGGCGACGGCACGGATGAAATCAATGCGACGACAGTAAGTGCAACGCACTACATGAACTTGGCGAGTCTACCTACTGCACGTGATAACTTACGTCAAAGTGTGTCTGATTTACTGGGCTTGCGTCTAGGTCTAAACGCTGTGATTGATAATACAACAACTCAAAACGTTAAATTCGATATGGGTCGTGTATCAATTATGGGCGTGTCGCTTGGCGCTATTACTGGCGGTAACTTTGCTTCTGTTGCTAACACCTCAATGGGTGGTGACTTAGCCGCACTAGACGGTATGTTTGCTGTTAAACAAGCTTCACTTGAGTCTCCTGGGGGCGGTGTAGCGCAGTTCCTTTTAGAGTCAGCCGCCTTCGGCCCGCTGATTAAAGGCTTACTGCTTTCACAAGCTTCAGAAGATTTTGTAGCGTTGCTTAACCAACTGTATGAAACAACTGATGTAAGTGAAGCGCAGCTACGAGCGGCAGTATCAATTTTTGAAGACAACTTGACTGCAGAACAAGCTGCTGCTGTAAATGCCGTATTCGCTGAATTCGCATTTGCCGCACAAACTGTGATGGATGCAGGCGATCCGACTAACTATGCTGAGGTACTAGGTAGCAACACGCCTGTCCATATGATGACAGTAGTGGGTGACGGTAGTGAAGAGAACCTGCCTGATCAAGTTATCCCAGTTTCAACGGCATTACCGTTGTCTGGTCAGCTTCCACTTGCGGCGACTATTGGCTTAGAACAAGTAACCACGACGCAGGGACCTGCAGCAGATCCTATCAGCGGTATTGTTTTGTTTAATGCCGGAGCACACGCGTCTAGCTTGAGTCCAACGGCGAACGCAGCGGTAACCACAGAAATGCAAAAAGAAGTAGCTGGTTACATAGCATCTGACGCATTAGTACTTCCAATTTCTGATGAGAGCGTAGTTGCTAACTAGTCAAACTCAATTGACGCCAAACGCAGTGTTATAACTGCTTACAAATAAACATGTAAAAGCCGGCATTATCGCCGGCTTTTTTGTTGAAAAATTAGAATGTTGTTTGAATGTTCTAAGTTGTTAATGTAGTGTAAATTTCAGGTCGGATCAGTTTTACTTTTGTTGTAACTAACACCGCATCAAAGACGCGTACAGTACGAGTGGTTGACCTTTTTCATTTATCATTAGGGAACATTTGAGATGATTACTACCAACACCTTTACCGCTAAACGGACACTTATTGCACTGTCTCTAACAGCGTTACTTGCAGCTTGTGGGGATAACGATAACGACTTTTCTAACATAGAGCAGCCTGCGCCGACCACACCAACAACGCCAGACCCGGTACCGACGCCCATTCCCTCTTTTGCCCCTAACGGGACATTGTCTGCAGAAGTGACGTGGACCACATATGGTGTACCTCACATAAAGGCAGATAACTTAGAAAGCATGGCTTACGGGGTAGGCTACGCGTTTGCACGTGACAACATGTGTGTTTTGGCTGACCAAATTGTTAAGTACAATTCCGAGCGAGCCAAATACTTCGGTCCAGATACAGTTCCGGGAAGCGGTGATTCTGAGCATCTTATCAACGATTTCGGTTTTCTAACCCTAGGAATAAGAGCACTAGCGGAAGAAAACTTACCAAGGTTGTCAGCCAATTCACGTGCCATGTTTCAGGGTTATACCGCGGGTTACAACCGTTATTTAAATGAAACGCCTGTCGAAGAACAAGACCAAAGCTGTGCCGGGCAGCCTTGGGTCAGCGAAATCGACAGTGTAGATCTCTTGACCTACTCGCTAGGTGTTGCGTTGCTCCCCGGGGCTGCAAACTTCCTGGGTCCCATGTTCATTGCTGCGCCAGAGGGTGAAAGCTATTTACCTACGCCTGCAGCGTCACCAAGTGAAGTCGCGTCTTCTTTTAAAATCACACCAACTGTTGGCTTGCCTCAACGAAATCCTCAGGAAATGGGGTCGAACGGCTGGGGACTAGGCAGTGATAAAACTACCAATGGTAAAGGTATGGTTTTAGGGAACCCACATTTCCCGCATACCGGCAATTTACGTTTTTGGAATTTCCACGCTCAAGTGCCAGGACATATGAACGTAACAGGGGGCTCATTGATGGGCTTACCAGGCGCAGTGAATATAGGATTTAACGATAACGTTGCGTGGACTCACACCTTCTCTACTGCAGAACACTTTATCGTTTATCAGTTAACGCTTGATGAAAACGATGGGTCAGGATTAACTCATATAGTTGATGGTAATAGGCGAACCATCTACGAAAAGCCACTTCAAATTGAAGTCGCTGTTGGCGGTGGCCAAACTATAAAACTCAATAAAACCGCGTACTACACTAATTACGGTCCAATGATTGAGGTTCCAGGAAGTTTTGATTGGAATAGCAATAACGCATTTGCCATAAAAGACGCTAACTTACCTAATTTTGATATCGTCGATCATTGGCTTGCTATGAATATGGCTACGTCGATGGATGAGTTTAAGCAAGCGTTTAAAGACTACGACGGCGTAATATTTAATAACACCATGGCGGCTTCTGCTGACGGTCAAGTTTTCTATATAGATGACTCAACTGTACCTAATTTAACCGAAACGGCTATTGAGCAACTAACGACAAATCCATTGCTTATTCAAACCAAAGCAGCCGCTGGTTTTACCGTTTTGCCAGGCCATATTTCTCAATTCGATTTCGAAGGGCCAGTGCCGTATGAAGAAGCGCCGAAATATGAAGGGACAGATTCAGTTCAGAACTCAAACGATAGCTATTGGTTAACAAATTTAAATTCTCCGATAGTGGTGAGCAATCCGTTGTTTGGAAACGTGGAATATCAACAAACCTTGCGCTCGCGCATGGGGCAACAGTTTATTGAAAACGAAGCGGGTAGTGATGGCACATTCACGCCTGAAGAAGTGGAAGGTCTTCTACTAAATAACCGCAGTTATCTAGCTGAAAATATCCTACCCTCACTATTAGCGCTTTGTGCTACGCAAGGGGATACGCCTGTTGATGTAGATGGCAATAGTGTAGATGTTTCCCAAGCTTGTGCGGCATTAGAAGATTGGGACGGCACCATGAACCTAACAAGTACTGGAGCACACGTATTTAGAGAGTTCGCCTTCCAATTCAATCAAGCTCCGCAGTGGGAAATACCTTTTTCCCTTGAGGCGCCCGTTACTACGCCTTCAGGCCTAGTGCAAAACGACGTCACTCTTGAGCAATTGGCGAGAGCTACGCAAGTTATTGAACAAGCAGGTGTGGCTTTTGACGCGCCTTTAGGCGACGTGCAGTTTGTAGAGCGAAGCTTACCAGACGGTTCTGCTTCTGGCGTCAAACTGCCATGGGCGGGAGCTCACAATATAGAAGGTGGCTTTAACGTTTTTGACGTAATTCGAAACAGAAATGGCACCTTACTTCCACGTCATACTTACAATACGGTGAACAGTAGCACAATTATGAGTGCTGAAGCTGAAGGCTATCATATCAACTATGGAACTAGTTGGGCGATGGTCATCAATTTCACTGATGAAGGTCCTAAAGGCCGTGGAATTTTGACGTACTCGCAGTCACGGAAATATGGCAGTGAGCATTTCTTGGATCAAACTCAGCTCTATTCAACACAACCGACATTGAGGGACATCTTTTTCACAGACGAGGAAATAGAAGCTAACAAGATAGAGCAAGTTACCCTATCGTCAGAATAAGATGAGGCTGGTATTATAGCGTAATTAAAACAGCGACTTTGCTTTGGTAAAGGCAAGGTCGCTATTTACGTTGTGGGTAATCAACCACGCTTACCCGTTTATCTTACTAGGAGTAAAGTTTGGAGTTTTTGTACGAATACGGTTTGTTTGTTGCCAAAGCAGTGACATTAGTTATCGCTTTTGTAGTGGTTGTTTCAACCATTGTTGGTGTAGCGAGTAAGCAAAAACAGGGGAAAGGCCAACTTGAAATCGTGTCTATATCTGAGCAATTAAAAGATATCACGAACTATGCAAAACAGGTGCTTTTAGACAAGAACGCGTTAAAGAAGCTAGCAAAAGAGCAGAAAAAAGAAGCTAAAGCTAAAAGCAAATCTAAGAGCAAAGAACAGGGCGAAGAATCTCAAAAGTCTCGTCTTTACGTGATCGACTTTAAAGGATCTATGGATGCCCACCAAGTTGAGCATTTGCGCGAAGAAATTACAGCCATTTTATGCGTAGCCAACAAAGAAGACGAAGTTTTGGTTCGCCTGGAAAGTGGTGGTGGTGTAGTGCATGGATATGGACTAGCGGCGTCGCAACTGCAGCGCATTAAAGAAAAAGGCCTTAAACTTACCATTGCTGTCGATAAGGTTGCTGCAAGTGGTGGTTACATGATGGCGTGTGTTGCAGATAAATTACTCGCTTCTCAATTTGCCTATATCGGCAGTATTGGTGTGCTGGCTCAGTTACCAAACTTTAATAAGTTACTAAAGAAGAACGATATTGAATTCGAGCAACATACAGCAGGGGAATTTAAACGTACCCTAACCATATTTGGCGAGAATAACGATGAAGGTCGTGCAAAATTTAAAGAAGAAATCGAAGAAATTCACGTATTGTTTAAAGATTTCGTACACAGCCAACGTCCAGATATGGACATAGATAAAGTCGCGACAGGAGAGTACTGGCCTGGTGTAAAAGCAAAGACACTCGGTTTAATCGACGATATTACAACATCTGATGACTATATTCTCTCTCATTACCCAGAACGGGAAATATTTAGTGTTAAGTATTCAGTGAAGAAGAACGTAGCAGAAAAGCTTGGTATGTCGGCAGCAAATGTTGTCGAGCGCGTCTTTATGAAGTCAATGAATAAAGCGCGTCACTGGTTTTAATGCCACCAGAGCGTCTGTGTCTATAAGTCAGGACAGAGTGACATTTTATAGACACAGATGCCCATTAAGTTTTTAACCTACAAAAAGATAATAAAAAGAATATGGCACGGCATACTAAAACCGATATATTGGATGCAGCAGAGTACTTGTTTTCTCAAAGCGGGTTTACACAGACTTCAATGCGTGAAATTACCGCAAGAGCAGAAGTAAATTTGGCTTCAGTAAACTATCATTTCGGCAGTAAGAAAAACTTGATTCAAGCCGTATTTAAACGGTATTTCGATCACCTAATGCCGGAAGTAGAGGCTTGCTTAGCGTCCTTGCCGTCCATTAACGGCGCAAAAGGTGTTGAACAGCTGCTATATTCTTTGATCCCCCCCATGTTAAACCTTAATGCTATTTCCGATCAGGGTACTGCTACTTTTGTTAAACTGTTGGGTCGCGGCTATAACGAAACACAGGGGCATTTGCGTAAATTCTTAATGAATGACTACGGTAATTGTATAAGAGCGTTGGTTGACGCCATAAGACGTTGCTTACCGGAACTACCCGAAGAAGAGTTATTTTGGCGATTGCATTTTGCGATGGGGAGTTTTGTATTTTCTATGGCGTCAAGCCAAGCGTTAACGGAAATCGCAGAGTCTGATTTTCACAAACATGTCGATATAAAAGAGGTAATCCAACACCTTGTTCCTTTTGTAGCTCAAGGTCTTGCGGGTAAGTAAATTTAAACGAAATGACACGAGCTTAGTCATATTAAGGCTCATTACCAGTAGAAGTGAACTGTGCGCTGATATAACGCTAGTCACCCTTAAAGGCGACTAAACGTTATATACGACACACCAATCTCTAAAAGCGAGTTAGCGTGGAAGGGTTGCACCAGGCACTTCTGCATTAAGCTTTTCAGCCCAGAAGTCTTTAACCGAAAACCCTGATTTTTTAGAAGAAGATGCTTTCTTCTTAGCAGGTTTAGCAGCCGCTTTGGTTGATTTTTTCGGCGCTTTTTTCTCTACGTTTTTACTCGTACCCTCAGACGAGCCAGAAGCTAACGACTCTATCATTTCTTGAAGCTGTGCTAAGCGTACGTTCTTGCCACCGTCTACGCTGTACCATCCGCTTTTACTTTCAATAGATGGAGCTTTACCGTTTGCCTTTTTATACGCTGCAGTAAACGCTGCTACGACTTCGTCTTTATCTAAGTTTGCCATGCTTTTTTGCTCTTTATTTTGTTAAGATGACGAACGTTTTAGGTCTTTTGCTACCTTTGCAAAGCTTAAAAATAAATGCCCCGCAAAAACAAACCTGATAAGTGTAGCAACGCCAGTGACGGGCTTACTTACCACTCAAATTTGTCTAATAACGGGTATAATGCTTAACGTTCGCGTCTTTTTATAACGTTTTTTGAACAATATGTCTAACTTTCGACCGGAGGACCTGTGTCTGTTACCAATGTAGAGCTACAAAATTATCTTGATGGGATGTTAAGGGTGAGTGAAATTAGTGATTACTGCCCGAATGGTTTACAGGTAGAGGGCGCAAGTAAAATTGAGAAAGTCGTAACTGGCGTTACTGCGTCACAAGCACTCCTCGATGCTGCCATCGAAGCCAAGGCCGATGCGCTAATCGTTCACCACGGTTATTTTTGGAAAGGTGAATCACAAGTGATTGCCGGTATGAAAAAGCGCCGCCTTCAAACGTTACTCTCAAATGATATCAATTTATATGCATATCATCTTCCATTGGATGTACACCCAGAATTTGGAAATAACCGCCAGCTAGCGTCTCTTCTAGACATACAGAATGTAAGCGCAGTAAGTGACGTCAAACCTGTTGGTGTTGTTATGCAGGGAAACTTTGAAGTAGAAATCACAGGAACTGAGCTACAGGCCAAGTTACAGCAAATTTTAGGAAGAGACGTACTATTAGAGGGGCCTGCGTCTAAGCCTATTTCAACACTCGCTTGGTGCACAGGCGGAGGTCAGGGGTTTATCGAACAAGCCGTTGAACTCGGCGTCGATGCTTTTATTACGGGTGAGGTGTCCGAGCAAACAGTACATACTGCTAGAGAAATGGGTATCACTTTTTTTGCAGCGGGCCATCATGCTACTGAACGCTATGGCGTGAAGTCGTTGGGTGAACACTTAGCGCAGCAATTTGATATTCGTGTTGAATTTATTGATATTAACAACCCCGCTTAATGATGAATGTAGTGTATGAATAACGATCGTATTTTCGATGGTATCGCGGAAAAATTCTCAAACAACATATATGGCACTACAAAGGGAAAGCTTAGACACACTCTATTATGCGATGTTCTAGACCCTTATTTGGAAACCCCGGTTCACGCGATTGAGATAGGCGGAGGCACAGGGGTTATGACTGCGCACATTGCCTCTAAAGGGCATTCAGTGGTGTTAACCGATGCGTCAAAAGATGTTCTCAAACAAGCAGAGTCGCTACTTGCTGATGCGCCAAATATTACAATTAGACATCAATACCTTCAGCAAATTGAGGATTTAAACTGCTTTGACTTAGTCATTTGTCATGCTGTATTAGAGTGGTTGGACGCGCCATTCGATGCTATCGAGTTTATGTATAACAACATGAAGCACGGCGCTCGATTAAGCTTGAGCTTCTTTAATCAAGATGCAAACTTATTTGCTAATGCTATATACGGCAACTTCGATTACATTGCTAAGGGAATGAAGGTTAAAAAGCAAGTAAGGTTAAACCCTAAACAACCGCTAAGTGCAATGCGGGTTGTGGAATACTGCACTTCACTGGGTTTTAAAATAGTAGACAAAGCGGGCATCCGTTGTTTCCATGACTACATGCGCGATGTTACACATCAAAACAGCAAATTTGACGATCTACTTGCACTAGAGCGTCAGTACCACAAGCAAGCCCCTTATCTTTGGCTGGGGAAGTATTTTCAGCTGATTTTAGAAAAAGAATAAACCAACTATGTTGTAAATGGCGCTGTAGTTGCGCTATGCGTATTGAAGGCGCAAGGATTACCCGCGTAGGTATTTATTTAGCTCTACTAATGTTAGCTATATTAATGCAGCTACGCGGGAATTTTGCCTTGTAAAGGTATGTTCTGAAGGTGAGCGTCTAGAGTGTATTCTCACCTGTAAGGATATTATTCAATGTTGTCGCAGCTATTTCTTCCAGCGCTTCTTGAGTGAAAAAACCCTGATGGCCGGTGATCAATACGTTGGGAAAAGTTGTTAATCGCTGAAAAATATCATCTTGAATTATCTCTTGAGAGTGATCATTGAAGAAAAGTTCGGATTCCCTTTCATAAACATCTAATCCTAAGTAGCCAATTTTTTTGGACTTAAGTGCTTTGATAATGGCGCTGTCATCAACAAGACCGCCCCTCGATGTATTTATCAGCATGACACCTTGCGGCATCATATCAACTGTCTCAGCATTTATAATATGGTGGCTCTGTTCGTTGAGAGGGCAATGCAATGTAATAATAACACTCTGCTCAAGCAGTTCGTTCATTGGTACGTAGCAGGCGCCCATTGCAGTTACATCATCGTCTTGTTGGGGATCGAAGCAAAGTACCTTGCACCCAAAGCCCAATAATATTCGAATAACGGCTTTACCTATTTTACCCGTCCCAATCACACCCACGCTTTTACCGTGAAGGGTAAAACCCATCAGTCCCCCAAGGCTGAAATTACCTTCTCGAACGCGGTTGTATGCCTTATGGGTTTTACGGTTCAAAGTAAGTATAAGCGCAAGGGTATGTTCAGCTACTGTTTCCGGGCTATAAGCTGGCACACGGCTCACTGCAATATCAGCGCTTGCCGCTGCTTCAACATCAACATTATTAAAACCTGCACAGCGAAGCGCGATGTGTTTAACACCACACTGTTTTAGAACATCAATAGTTGACGCGTTAACATCATCGTTAACAAATACCACCACGTCGCTATAGCCTTTACAGCTAACGGCGGTTGATGAGTTCAGTGGATGTTCGAAAAAAGTCGCTTCAATAGAAGGTGAAAGCGACTGGTTTAAGGATGCCAGTAACGTAGAAAATACGTCTTTCTCATAAGATCGAGTACTAAAAAATGCAATTTTTTTGCTTTGATAGTGGTTTGTTTTAGACGAGTCTTTCTTGTTCATTACTGTTGTCATGCGCTTACCTAATTACGCCTGTTAGATACTTAAAAGTTACGCCAGATAACTACATTTTGAGTAGACGCAGATCAAAAAAACTGATTTTAATGCCACAGACATACATACATTGAATTTAATCAGCCCTCGTACGCACTATCGAAAGCCATTTTTGCTGTAAAACGTAGCTACGCGATGGAGATTAGTAGCTACGGATAGTACTTTGATACTTAACAACTAGCTGGCTTGAAGCAATTTAACAATGTCTTTCTCAATAGCTTCTGGCTTAACGGTGGGGGCATAACGCTTTAACACCTTGCCCTGGGCGTCGACTAAAAACTTGGTAAAATTCCATTTAATACGCTTTGTTCCTAGAAGGCCTGGCGCTTCCTTTTTTAATTCCTCAAAGAGCGGATTGGCATCTGGTCCATTTACATTTGTCTTCTTAAATAGAGGGAACGAAACACCAAAATTAAGACTACAAAACTGGGCAATATCTTCATCGCTACCCGGCTCTTGATGACCAAACTGGTCACATGGGAAGCCTAATATCTCAAAGCCGTTGTCATGGTATTTTTTGTAAAGCGTTTCTAGCCCTTCATACTGCGGAGTGAAGCCGCATTTACTGGCCGTATTAACAATAAGCAATACCTTTCCCTTGTATTGTTCTAAGGTAGTTTGTTCGCCGTTATTCAATGTAATAGGGTGTTCATAGAGTGCCAAAATTATTTTCCTATATTTTTGTTGTTGTTAAGTCTGTTACTCTTAGGTAATCCAAACATCTTTGTTAAGTATCTAGAGTATATTTTGTATGAGTAATTTGAAAGTGAGTTTTTTGGGCTTGGGTGTAATGGGCTATCCTATGGCAGGGCACTTGAGCAAAGCTGGCTATTCGGTCACTGTTTA